>Ga0302164_10000255_pt1 | contig 19495 bp, 10 predicted proteins | sample I_Fen_E3_1_FD_193500 | JGI IMG/M metagenome (GOLD analysis project Ga0302164, IMG submission 193500) | Peat permafrost microbial communities from Stordalen Mire near Abisko, Sweden - I_Fen_E3_1 | ecosystem: Environmental > Terrestrial > Soil > Wetlands > Permafrost | place: Sweden: Abisko...
TATTTTATTTAACCCGTCGCGATCGGCCTGGCAGATAAGTAATGGTCTGGGAGCGATCAGGGCTCCGATATCCGTAAAGTCCTGGCCATAGGTGTTTATCGGCATCATACAATCGCAATGGCCATCAACAGTACGTGTGGTGATCTGAGCTTTTAATGTACTTGCTCCGCATACAGGTGCGACTGCTTTTACACGCGGGTCAGCTGCTGCAATATACCAGCTCTGTGATCCTCCTCCTGAAATTCCGGTAACACCCAGTTTCTCGTGATCCACCTCCGGCCGTGATGACAAAAGATCCAATCCCCGGATGGCATTCCAGAGTTCCACTCCGGCCGGATTATAACCACGGCTGTACCAGTTGAACCAACCGTTTGCATAACATCCCCAGTGTTCCCCCCTGACTTCCCCCCACTGAATGGTTTCGATGATAAGGCAAACAAATCCAAGTTGTGCAAATTTCCGGGGATGTGCCTGGTAATGAACTTTTTGGGTTGGTGAGTGGCCACATACATATAATATGCCAGGCATCGGATCTTTATTATTGTCGGGAATATAAAGATTTGCACTCACATATAAGCCTGGTAAAGACTCATAATAAAGCTTTTCAATATGGTATCCCTTCCCCTGGATTGTTCCTGTCACCTTAACATTTAAAGCGGGTCTGTAATTTTCAGGAGGAAGACCCATCATTTCAGAAAACTCGCTGTACCTTTTATCCCTGATCTTCTTCCAGTCGTCAAGAGTATTTAATCCTGACAAGGAATGATCAGTTATTTCAGTGGCCTTTTCGATCAGGTAATTACGGATGTTATTGGATTCAATTGATTTATGTTTTGATCCGGAACAATCTGTAAATAACACTGTAAATATCCCGACAGTAATAATCCCGATTGAGTATTTCATTCTTCAATCTATATTATTTATATGTCAAATATACAATTTATCTTTATTGTCATTTCGAAAATCGATGTGATATTTGAATAATATGTTTATTTATCCTTTCTTTACGTCATGATTTGGTTTCTTAAACTTTTGTTTACATTTTAATTATCTTACATTTCTAATTTTTATTTTTGTACCAGTAATTTGAAACTTAAATTTATCCTTTATGAAAATCAATGGATCATCACTAAGTTGGGTAATTCCTATTATTTTTGGTTTAATCATGATTTTACCATCTTGTAAACAAGGTAAAAATGAGAAAAAAACCTATTGTACTCAGGACGATTTTAAAAAGATGGAAAAGATTGATATTCACTGCCATATAAGCGTTGAGAGGCATACATTTATGGAACTGGCTGTAGCCGATAATTTCAGGATACTTACAATTAACACTGATGCATTTCTGCACCCTACAATCGAAGAACAGCAGGAATTTGCTCTCAAACAGATCAAAGCATTTCCTAAGAATCTTCATTATCTGACGGCTTTCAATTTAAAAGGATGGGATGAGCCGGGCTGGCAGGAAAAAACAATTGCCTACCTTGATGATTCATTTAAAAAAGGAGCTATTGGCATTAAAGTATGGAAAAATATCGGAATGGTCGAGAAAGATAAAAACGGTAAATTTATTATGATAGATGATCCGAAATTTGATCCGATCTTCGATTACCTGGAAAAAAGAAATATGCCGGTATGTGGTCATCTGGGTGAACCAAAGAACTGTTGGCTTCCAATTGAAAAAATGACTGTAAACAATGACAAGAAGTACTTTGCAGAACACCCCGAATATCATATGTTCCTTCATCCTGAATATCCTTCATATGAAGATCAGATTGCTGCCAGGGACAATATGCTCAGGAAACACCCTAACCTGCGTTTTATGGGCGCTCACCTGGGCAGTCTGGAATGGAGCGTAGATGAACTTGCAAAACATTTTGACATGTTCCCGAACATGGCTGTTGATATGGCTGCCCGTACTTGTCATATTGAGAAACAGGCTCAGGCTGACTGGCAAAAAGTACACGATTTTTTTATCAAATACCAGGACAGGATAATTTATGGTACTGATGAAGGAGATTTTGAAGGAGCTCCAGCCGATCCTCTTAAACTGAAGGAACAGGTTGAAACAGTATGGACACGCGACTGGAAATTTCTTACTACCGATGAAACTATGACCTCCTGGGAAGTAGATGGAAGTTTCAAAGGACTTAAACTCCCAAAAGAGGTTATTGAAAAGATATTTTATAAAAATGCTTTAAAATGGTTTCCGGGGGTTTAATAATGAAAAAGTTTTGTAATTCGGTTATAATAATATTTTTTATAGGAAGTATCTTCCTTACTTCCTGCACAAAAAAAGTATCAGATCTCTCAGTTATTAAAGGTAAGGAAATCTGGTTCCGGAATTCCGGCATATCCCTGAAATTTAACAGAAAAATGTATTGTGCTGTTTTTTATAAGTATGCTGTCATCCCAATGAATGAGCTTTATGACGACTCAGTTTTATCGAAACCCAGCCATTATCTTGTTGTAAACGGGGAAGATGTCAAAAATTTTGCGGTAGACTTTAATAACATTAAAACCGAACCGGTTAATTCATCTTTTGGAACAGGAAAAAAACTGATTCTTACCGGGATTGCTGAAAAGAAGGATATCTTCAAAATTGAGAAAACACTGACAATAGAATTATATCCCGGCTATTCCGATGCAGCTATCATGTATGCATCGTATAAAAATATAGGGAATAAAGATATTGTAATTGATAAGGATTACTCAGTATGCTTCAGAATGGATGCTTCCCTGGTGAATAAAAGAGAACAACCCTATAATTTCTGGTCTTTCCAGGGATCATCTCTTGATTGGGGAAAGGATTATATCATAAAAATTGATTCCGGGTTCCGACAGGAGAACTATATGGGTGTTCAACCCATAACTAAAACAGGCGGAGGTGTGCCAATGATAGATTTATGGACCCCAAAATCAGGTTTAGCAATCGCACATATTGAGACGAAGCCCCAGCTGGTATCTTTCCCGGTTGAAGTCGGCAAGGATAAAAGAGTAATGATGTCGATGTGCAGGGAGGTAAATACAAAACTGCAAACAGGGGAGAGCTACTTTACTCTCAGAACTGCAGTTATAGCGCATACTCTTGACTATTATGATCCTCTCCATACCTATGCAAGACTGCTGTCAGATGAGGGAGTGAAAAGAGGAAAGCCTTCAGATGAAGCTTATCAATCTATCTGGTGCGGCTGGGGTTACCTTACAAATTTTACACTTTCAGATATTTATGGAACATTGCCGAAATTAAAGGAATTAGGTATTAATTGGGTAGTGATCGACGACCGTTGGTGGGACAGGTATGGTGATTGGAACCCAAGAAAATATACTTTTCCCGGTGGAGAGAAACAGGTTAAGGAATTTACGGATTCCCTGCATCACCAGGGATTCAAAGTACAGATATGGTGGGCGCCGACACCTGCACAACCTGAAAGCATGATTGCAAAAGGTGTTTCAGTTGATCAGGGCATGGCCATAGTAGCCAGGGAACATCCTGATTGGCTGATAATGGACAAAGACGGGAATTATCCGAGAGACTGCAGGGGTATGTTCCAGTTCTGCCCTGCGGTACCCGCTGTACAGAAGTATATGAAACAATTAACCACCCGTTTCATCAGGGATTGGGGATTTGACGGACATAAGCTTGATGCTTACTATGTTGTGCCTCCATGCTATAATCCGGCACATCATCACTTACGTCCGGAAGAATCTTATGAAGATCTGCCACTATTGTTGAAAGCGATTTATGAAACTTCAAAATCAATAAAACCCTATTCGGTTACAGAAATTTGTAATTGCGGAACGACCCAGGATTTCTTTCAGTCAATCTATTGTGATCAACCGGTGAATTCCGACCCGACCAGTGTTACACAATCGCGCCAGAGGGTGAAGGTACTAAAAGCCCTGTGGGGAGCGGATGCTCCGGTTTTCACGGATCATGTAGAACACATCAGACCGGGAGGAGACATGAATGATAAAAGCGATACAGCAAGAGTGGGACAGGATTTTGCCACTTCTATGGGTCCGGGTGGTGTTATCGGAACCAAATTTACCTGGCCGGCAGGTCCGCAGAACATGCAACTAAAGGGTGAAAGGGAAAAACACTGGCAAAAATGGTTTGCGCTTTATAATGAAAAGATGCTAAGCAAAGGGACTTACCTAAACTTGTATGATGTGGTTTATGATAAGCCGGAGACACATGTGATTCTTAAAGATGGAAATCTCTATTATGCTTTCTATGCAAATGAATGGAAAGGAGATATTAAACTCCTTGGATTAGAACACAAAAAATATAAAGTATTTGATTACGAAAACAAGGTCGATCTGGGAACTGTTGAGGGACCTGACGGTAGAATTTCACCTGATTTTAAGGAACACCTGCTTATTGAATGTATTCCGGTCAAAAAGTGAAGGCAGTCATATTTTCACTTCTATGATTTACCCCAGTCCCAGTTGTACTGAAAAAGTTCAATTTAACCACTAAGGACACAAAGAAGGCACAAAGGACACAAAGCTAAAATTCTATATTTCAGCTTTGTGTGAACTTTGTGATTAATGCATTTTAGTCTTTGTGAGACACTTTTTATTTTTGAATAACCGGCAGAACAATACACGAAGGATATTCTTTACTATGGTAAATTTTTTGTTCGGCTTTTAATACAGTAGTATCTGTAGCAAAATAATTTCCTGTGTTAAGATTTCTGTCAAATCTCGGGAAGTTGCTGCTCGAAATTTCAACACGTATCCGGTGTCCCTTCTTGAATACATTACTCGTTGCCCAGAGGTCAATATTATACTCATATATTTTACCAGGCTGGATATTCGAAGGTGGCAATGACCTGTCGCGGTGATCGGCTCTGATAATACCTTCACATATCCGGATAGCCCTTCCATCGGGGTACACATCTACAAGTTTTGAAGTAAAATCAGTATTTTTTGCTGAACTTGAAGCATATACTTTCGCATTAACGGGTCCGGTTACCTCTAAATCCTCTTTCAACGGAGTGCTGGTAAATGCCAATACATCCTCACGACTTTCAAGAGTCTGTTGATCATAAGGTCCCATTGTCCCGATTGTAATTACCGGATAATGCGGATCATAGGTGAATTTATCCTCAGCTTCCTTCCCGGGTGTGATTGTATCAATGTATCCATCTCCCGATTCAGTATTAGCTTTGCCCTGGCTGTGGAAATAATAATTGCAATATTGGGTTCTTGCGAGCGGCCATTCATTTTCAAAACGCCATTTGTTTTCACCCATGACGAATATTTTAACAGGAGGCTCTTCCATTATCCCGTTATCTATTCCTTTTAACTGATTATCAAACCACCGGAGCATCAGTTCAGACTCATTTAATACAGCCGTTTCTCCAAAATCAAGCTCACCTACTTTTCTTTTACCTTCATCATGAATCCAAGGACCTATCATTATTTTTTGTTTTTTCCTGATTTCAGGATCAATCGATTGACCGGTCATTTTAATAAAATTATTTATTGTCCCTTTTAACAAAATATCATACCAGCCGCCTATGCTATAAACTGAGGCTCTTATTTTCGGATAGCCATTCCCTACACTTGTCCTGTCCCAATATAGATCATGTTCCGGATGCAACAACCAATCCCTTAGAAATGGTATTTTCCAGCCTAACATTTTATCCTGGTCTATTAAAGGAAGTGACATCAGAATTTTGTCCCTGTGTTTATCAATTGAGTCCAGAGGTACATTATATGGATGAGTCATTTCAAAACTCCATGGCCCCCATAATTCAAGACGAAAAGCTCCGTTCTGGTAAACTACATCATGGAGATCGGAAAAAGTAACAACAGGAAACATAGTGACCAGATAAGGACTTTGAAGCGGAGCCGGCATCCATTGAGTGAATCCAACATAAGATCCGCCAAATGTACCTATTTTGCCATTGCACCACGATTGTCCACTTATCCACTGCTGGGTATCGTACCCGTCCAATGCCTCAGGTTGCATGGCCTCAAAAATCCCCTCGGATTCATACCTGCCCCTGGTATCCTGCAGAACAACAACATATCCGTGTCTGGCAAAGAAATATGCTTCAGGATCCCCTGTTCCTCCGTTGCCATAAGGCGACCTCATGAGCAAGACCGGAAACCTGTCGGGTCCGTCAGGACGGTAAATATTGGTTGAAAGCCTTATCCCATCACGCATAGGCACTTTCACATCAAGTTCTTCAACTATTTTAATTTGTGGCTCAGCCGTCGTTACGGTTTGACAAAAAGAAGTATAACTGCAAAACATAGAAAGTGAAATACAGATAACTCCCAGGTTAACAATACTTTTCATAAAGGGTTTTATTAAGGATTTGTTTAGATATCAGTTTCTATGTTAGCGTAAATTATTTTTTGAGCATCAGGAATCATTCTTATACCCTCATTGATTTTCAAGCGTTTTTGGATTTTGTATGTATCATCACCGATAGTCATTATTTATTTAAAAGTTTTATATCAGAAAACTAATCTGAAGATATAAGCCTGTCTGCTCCCCGACCGGGTTGAATTAAATCCTATAATATCCCCCTTGGGACTCCAGCGGCAATGGAGATCACATCGCCAAAATCCGCTGAACTCCTCAGGCTCCTTGAGTCTTGCCAGCGATAGTACTGCCTGTGTCATCATATTCATTAACAGTATTTTCTGCTCCCGTGAACCTGGATCGGGGTATGTATCTGTTACCATCCATTTCTGATCCGGGGAGAATGTGCCATGAGCATCAAAATCAAGAGTGCCATTTCCAAGCCTTTTGTAATTATTATCTCCGGCAGTAAACAGGATATGTGAATATTGTTTTCCTTCAAACTTTGCAGTTACCATTAATTCATTATCGTTCAGCCAGTCGAAGTGCGATCCTCCCCAATCATCAGGGAAACATTGTTGGAGATTGGTTCCGTCCTTATTAATTGTCAAAGAATTTGTGATCCATCCCTGGTCATCCTTTTGTCTGATTAAAAGGAATATTTTAGAGCCTTTCTTACTGAACAATGCATGATTAATCCAGGCCGGATGATCCCTCCTCGCATTTGGGATTGATTTTATAATTTGTTCATAAGATATTAGAAGCCTGGCGGCTCCATTTTCAAGGTTTATCAGAAATAGTCCGTCGTCGGAAGGGAAATGTTCTTCCGGTTTTGCATTCTGGCCATTTCCACCATAACCATAATCCGGTCGGAATACCCGGAGCCGCGAAAAATTCATACTCAAAGCTTCTTTCCCGTCAGGCGAAACAGCGCATACCGGATACGGGATAGTCTTAATCTCTTTTCTGCTATGAACATTCATAATTACTGACAAGAATCTGCCATTACGGTAGTCATTATAAATAATTAAAGAATCAGGAGAGGTATTCAGCCAATGAGCCATGCATCCCTGTTGAAAATTCCATGCATGTGTCTGAGTCAATGGAATAAACTTGTTAGTCTTCAAATCAACTATTCCTAATGTTGCAGGATCATGTTCAGTGGGAAGTCGGAATTTGATATCAGTTTCAAGAACGGTGGCATACCTTTCAGTTCCGTCAAATGAGTTAATTCCATAGTAACTCGCAAAAAAATGCTCTTTATCACCGGATGTAATTTGTACAGGTCCTGATATTTTTGGTAATGTAACTGTTACCTCATGCATTCTGTTTACACTGCATGAAAATGAAACAATACAGTAAACTGAAATCAATAAAGTGTTTAATTTCATAAACAATCAGACGTATAATCTCAAATATCTTATATTCATTGATATTTATTTGCTGTCAATTACGATCCGGTGTTCAGGTCCGGCGATACCAGCAAGGTTAACAACACGGAAGAACAGTTCATACTTGTTCTTTTCCAGCTTAAGATCAACCTTATTTCCAATGATTTTCCAATCTCCTGTTGCCGATTCTTTCATCTGGTACTCTTTCAGGTTGGGAGTCTCGGATGTCAGCTCAATATGAGCATTATTCTCTTTAATATTTATATTCGAAGAAATCGTATTGGGAGTCCAGTATATTTTATCCCTGTCCTGAACCAGTTTCATAAACTCCGGTTTAGCATAAGCCCAGTGAGGCTTGCCTCCCCAGATCCAGATATGGGTTTTAAAATATTGGTCTTCGTACATTATTAATAATTCTGTATGATCGGGCCATGATGTAAACAAATCGTTATATCCATGCCATTCAATCCAGGTATAGGTCTGGGCATTCCTGACCTTATTGATTCCGGTTTCAGCATCCACATCAAAAGGTATTCTTCCCGGACCCTTTACTTTTATGATATCTGATGCATTATTCTTCAGATATTCATCTCTTATCTCCAAAGCAGACAGCGGGATACCGTTTTTTTCGAAATGATGATCATATTTGGCATCTGAGAGAAACCATTTCTGATATTGATTCAACCATATTTCATCGATACCGTGATGACCATCTGGTCCTCCTTTCACTCCGGGACCTGCTCCGAGAGTTCTGGTGACATATCCGAATGCATTCATGATCCCATTCTGAACTGTCATAAAATGACCACAATGAAAACCCTGTCCTTTCAAAGCTGCATCCAGTATTCCTTCAGTATATCCGTCTCCGGGGTAAGGATCACCAAAATCATTTATTGATATAACCGATTTAATCCAGTGCCTTAGTAATAAAATCCTTTTAAACTCATCGGTTTCACCATGGAATATTGTATCCAGCCGGTATTTTGTAATAAGATGTGAAAATTTTGGAGAGGAGAGATCCTCGTAAGATTTGAATACTACATTTGGCTTAAAAGCAGGATTATCTACCTTCTCACTATAATAGCTCCTTGTGCTGCAATTTATAAAAATGATACTGATGACTAAAAAAAGGATTTTTACTTTCATTACCTTATTGTATTTGACATTGTCAAAAGTAAACAAAATAATATACTTATCATATCCTTGTGGTTTTAATATTTTTGTTTTATTTTTGGTACTTAATTCTTTGCATTATTCTGTACAAATTTTTAATCCTTGGATTTACAAATGTTACATATATATATATTAAAGGTACAGACTGATAATTATCTTTTAAGAACCAAAAAATGAAGACTATGAAAAAAAACATGACCATAGCCAGGTATATTCTTCCGATAGTAATTTTAATCTGGTCGCTGCCGATTCTGTCTTTTTCACAAAATCCCGATCATTTGACTGTTATTAAACCAAAAGTGATTAATGATGTTCTCACCAACCCGGGGATGGGTTTTATGACTTTTCAGCGGTTTAATGGCGATAATCTCAACAAGGGAGACGGTTGGACAGAAGGATTTCCGATTGATTATCAATCTTTTGATGGTGATCTTACAAACAAAGATCATCCCGCTACCACTATAGCATACTGGAGGATCTATTGGAAATTTCTGGAACCTGAGATGGGAAAATACAATTGGGAAATGCTTGACAAAGCTCTTGAGGTTGCAAGAACCAGGGGACAAAGTTTGCAAGTACGAGTTGCACCTTATGGCACCGATGGAGACAGGGATGTTCCGGACTGGTACCGGAAAATGGTGGGACCAAATAAAAACTGGGCGTATAATAATCCTGTAAATGCATGGAAGGTAGATGCCAATGATCCCAGGTATGCCCAATACTTTGGAGGATTTATTAGAGCAATGGGTGAAAGGTATGACGGACATCCTGATCTCGAAGCAGTGGATCTTTCAATCGTAGGTGCATGGGGTGAGGGAGCAGGTTCGGAACTTCTTAATAAGACTGCAAGGAAGGCCCTTGTAAATTCATATACTGATTCATTCAAAACAACTCCGTTAATCGCCTTGTTAATGGACAAAGAAACAAATATGTACGCCGATTCTCAAATCCCTGTCGGCTGGCGGGTTGACTGTATCGGAGACCTGGGATTCTGGGCAACGGAACAGAATGGATGGACACATATGTATGATTTTTATCCGCGTGAGATCATAAACTGTAATGTACAGGATGATTGGAAAAAGTCACCTATAAGTTTTGAGATTTGCGGTACGTTTTTAAGCTGGCGCGATGAGCAGAAGTATGGAAGAAAAGAGGTGAAGTATATTTTTGATCAGTCGCTCAAATGGCACATGTCTTCTTTTAACGCCAAATCATCACCTGTACCTGCAGAATGGAACGACCTGGTTGATGACTGGCTAAGGAAAATGGGTTATCGCTTTGCTTTGAGAAGATTTACCTACCCTGATGCCGTAAGACAAAACGGGAAAATGCCCTTTACATCCTGGTGGGAAAACCAGGGAGTAGCTCCATGTTATAAAGACTTTACAATGGCGATCAGGTTGAAAAGCAGCAGCAAATCAGTTGTTATAGTTACAGATGCCAACGTAAAAGCCTGGATGCCCGGTGATATAGTATTCGACAATGTTATTTATATACCATGGGATTTTCCATTGGGAATTTGTGATGTTCAGATTGCAATTGTTGATAAGCTTAATCATGAGCCCAGGGTAAATCTTGCAATTGAAGGTAAAGGAAGTGATGGTTGGTACCAGCTTGGGAAAGTAAATATTATCAGGTAATTTTTTTAGCCAATATATATTCAATCTATAGAGATATTATGGAAAAACTTTTTGATGTGCTGGTAGTCGGCGAGCTGAATGTTGATCTTATCCTGAGTGATATTGAAAAATTTCCGGAAATAGGTAAGGAGGTGCTGGCTCATGGGATGACTCTGACACTTGGAAGCTCATCTGCCATATTTGCCAGCAATATTTCCAGTTTAGGGGCAAGGGTTGCCTTTCTCGGGAAGATTGGAAAAGATAAATTCGGAGAAGTTGTCCTTGAAACGCTGAAGACAAATCATGTGGATGTATCAATGGTTAAAACCGATGAGAATGCAGGCACCGGAGCTACCATTGTATTATATGTTGATGAAGACAGGGCAAATACCACCTATCCGGGTGCTATGGATTTACTTACACCGGGAGATATTACTGAAGAAGATCTTAAAAAAGCCAGACATCTTCATTTTTCTTCATATTTTCTGCAGCCGGGGATGTGGAAGGGACTCGGACAATTATTCAGACTGGCCAGGAAGCTTGGGTTGACTACTTCCTTTGATATGCAGTGGGATCCGAAGGAAACATGGGATATGGATATGGAGGATATTCTGCCTCATGTTAATGTATTTCTGCCAAATGAAATGGAACTAAAATCATTAACAGGTAAAAAAGATTTATATGAAGCAATAGATTCGGTCAAAAAGTACTCTGAAACCATTGTAATTAAGAGAGGAAACAAAGGATCAATCGTGGTACAGGATAACAATCTTTTTGACCTTCCTTCATTTTTAAATGAGAAAGTGATTGATACTGTTGGAGCCGGGGATAGCTTTAATGCCGGTTTCATTTTTAAGTATATTAAAAATGAAAATATTTCTGAATGTCAGAAATTTGGAAATCTTGCAGGAGCTGTTTCCACAACGGCCGCTGGTGGAACGACAGCTTTTAAAAATTACGAATCATTCAGGAAGTCAGCTCTGGATAATTTTGGTATTGTAATATAATCCTGCTGATTCCGGTAAATACTATTTTATAAAGCTTCATTATAAAATCAGGCAGACTTTAATACTTAATCCATATTTATTTATGAATAATAAATAATGGCCATAGATATATCTGTTTTCTAAACCTTTACTTGTAACCTTTTATAAATATCTTATACAGCAAATCTTTTAAAAGCTTTTTATTTTAATATTTATTTGTTATTATATGTTGTAATTTAAATTATTTAGTATATTTACCTCCAAATAAAATGAAATAAAAGAGAATAAGAGTTTAATAATAATGATACGAAATTATATTGGATCACATATTATAAATCATATTTTGTTACCTGACCTGACTATTGAATTGGAAACCACCAATTTTCATCTTATAAAACAAGCAATTTATTTCCTTTTATTATCTTAAATAATCCTAATTACTATGAGAAAAAAACTATTATTGACATTTACCCTATTCCTGGTTTTGCTGGGTAGTGCACTCGCTCAGGAGCGTGTCATTACGGGTAAAGTCACTTCGACGGGTGATGGATTACCACTGCCCGGAGTGAATGTTATTGTGTCTGGAACAGCAATCGGAACCATAAGCGATGTGTCCGGAAAATACTCATTAAGAGTTCCCGCAGGTTATAAGAAAATAGACTTTTCGTTTATTGGTATGAAAACTGAGACTCTAGAGCTCGGCGCTACCAATGTCCTTGACCTGGCTATGGTAACCTCTGATGCAATTATGGGTGAAGTGGTTGTAACGGCTTTAGGTATAAAAAAAGAGGTGAAGGCCATTGGATTCTCTCAGCAAGAGATTGGTACAAAGGATCTTAGTGGAGTAAGGGAGGCAAACCTGAACAACATGCTTACCGCCAAAGTTGCCGGATTGCAGGTTTCGCATACATCTTCCGGTATGGGTGGTTCTTCAGCAATAACCTTGCGTGGCGCAAAGTCATTGCTTGGAAATAACCAGCCATTATATGTTGTTGATGGTATTCCAATTACAAATATTAACCATAATTCAGGAGGTACCTGGAACGAAACAGACCTGGGAGATGGGATTGGAGATATCAATTCGGAGGATGTCTTGTCAATGGAGGTACTGAAAGGGCCGAATGCATCAGCATTATATGGTTCGAGAGGAGCAAACGGCGTTATTATTATCACCACGAAATCTGGTCAGAAGAAGAAAGGGATCGGCGTTGAGATAAATTCAAACGTCACAATGGAGACTCTCAACATCTTTCCTACTTTTCAGAATTACTATGCTAACGGATATGAAGAGACAAACATTTACGGAGAAATGGTTACCATCAACGGCAAACAATATGAAACTATGGATACATGGGAAGGCGATAGCTATGGACCTCCTCTCGACGGACGAAGAACTATTGTCGATCCATTCGTATTTCCTGCTGATGCAAATAAAAAAACATTGGTGCTTTTACCACAACCGGCCGATAACGTGCAGAAATTTTACAACAAAGGTTTCAGCACATCCAATACAATATCAATTTCCGGAGGAAATGATAAAACAACAGCCAGGCTCTCTTTAGGTAATACAACTATGACTGGTATAATCCCAAACTGGAAGACTAACAAGCAGACAATATTATTAAAGACAAGTACAGAAGTTAACAGTTTCTTATCATTTGACACCAAAATCAACTATATCCGCGATGAAGGGACTGACAGGCCAGCCCTAGGAACAAATAGTGATAATGTTACCAGGACCTTTGTAACTTTAGGCAGATATGTTCCTCTGGACTTTCTCAAGCAATATTATGAAACAACTAAACTTCCAGGTAGCTGGCCCGGAGTTAATTACAACCCGTATTATGTTGTAAATGAACTGAAAAATCACGATATTAAAGACAGGATTATCGGACTGGTATCAGCTACCGTGAAATTTACTCCATGGTTGAGCCTGATGGGCCGGACAGGGATTGATTATTTCCAGCAGAGACAGGACAGACAATGGCCGATTGGCTCCTTTGGGATTGATAATTCCAGTGGCAGGGTTACAAATGATGTTAACAACGTAAAGGATATCAATGCCGATGTTTTACTAACTGCAAACAAAGTACTTTCAAGTCACTTTACAATGAATGCTTCATTGGGTTCAAGTATTTTGTACCAGGAGAGATCGGAGTTCATCCTCGATAGCAGGAAATTCAAGGCTCCCGGAGTCTATGATGTCAGTAACTGCCAGGATATCCGACCCTTTGACTTTTTATCAAAGAAAAAGGTGGAATCGGTCTATTTAAGCGGAGAACTTGCATATGGGAATTACCTGTTCCTGGATGTAACAGGACGTAATGACTGGTCTTCAGCCCTTGGAGTGAACAATTATTCCTTCTTTTATCCCTCTGTCAGTACCAGCTTTGTATTTACTGATGCCCTGAAGTCTCTTCCCAAAAATATTCTGAGTTTTGGCAAAGTCAGGGCCTCCTGGGCACAAGTAGGTAACGATTCCGATCCCTACAAAACCAGGAATGGATACAGCACTACCACAGTAACTTATGCCGGTCAGCCCTTGTTATCGATGAATAACACGATACCTGCCCTGAACCTGAAAAATGAGTTGACTACATCCTGGGAAGTTGGAGCTGATCTCAGGTTCCTGAACAACCGGATTGGTCTTGACTTTACATATTATGACGGGAAAACTACAAATCAAATTCTTAATGTAGGTATCCCCGATGCCAGCGGTTACACAACAGATATAATCAATGCAGGCGAAATTCGAAATCATGGTGTAGAAATTGCTCTAAACCTGACTCCGGTAAAAACACCCAGTGGCTTTAGCTGGGAAATTAATGCCAACTATTCCAGAAACCATTCTATAGTTGTCAGCCTCTATCCGGGAATCGAGACTCTCGGATTATCACCCGGTGCATACGGAAATGCCGAAGCAAGAGTAGGACATCCTTATGGTGACATTGTTGGTACAGCTTACCAGAGAGCACCTGACGGCCAGTTACTTGTTACCGGAGGTTCATATCTTCCTACTACCAATACCCAGGTACTGGGCAATATCACTCCAAAATGGATTGGTGGTCTGAATAATATATTCAGCTTTAAGGGGCTATCCCTGAATGTGTTGCTTGATTTTGTCCAGGGTAATAAAATTTATTCGGGCACAAAATATCAGGAAGAAGCAAAAGGTACCGGTATCTGGACTACTGAAGGACGCAGATTACATGATATTGATCCTGCAACGGGAGAACAATTGCCTCTGGTTGGAATATTGCCAGGAGTTATGGCAGTAACTGATGCCAGTGGTAATGTCACATATGTAAAGAATGATGTAGCAGTAAATGGACAAACCTATTGGGCAGGACGTGCCTGGGGTGGAATAGATGAGGAATTTATTTTGGACGGAAGTTATGTCAGCCTTAGGGAAGTAGTTCTTTCATATAGCTTTAGTCAGTCATTTATTTCAAAGACTCCATTTGCAGGGTTAAGCCTGAGCCTCATCGGACGTAACCTGGCCTATCTTGAACAACATATGCAGGGAATGGGAATCTCTCCGGAATCAGCGCCTAATACATCAGCTGGCTATGCAGGTCAGGAAGTTATTTCAATGCCTTCAACGCGAACGTTCCAGGTTAATCTCAAGGTAACGTTCTAGTCAGACTATTAACTGTGAAAAAATGAGAATTATGAAAAAAATAAGTAAAATAATAATGATTTTATTATATGCATTCGGAGTATTTCTGGCTAATGCATGTACTAAAGATTATGAAACTCTGAACACCAATCCAAAAGATGTTACTGCCGATCTGGTGGATGTTGGCTATTTGCTGACTAATGTAGAAGTGAATGGCGTGATGGGAGCAGGATCATACGGTAATGGCACATACGGAGCTTACTGCGGTATGGATGTCAGGAGTGACGATAATCCTTTCACTAACGCTGCATCGCCAGGTGAATGGGATTTTGAATACACTAATCAGCTTAATAATCTGTCAAATATAATACAGCTTATTGAAGGCAAAACAGATAAAGCCGACCTTGTCAATAAAGAAGCCATTGCAAGAATTTTAAAAGCGTGGAATGTCTCACTGCTCACCGACACTTACGGAGATATTCCTTATTCCGAATCGTGTTTACCAATTGTTAAAGTTATACTAGCGCCTAAATATGATACCCAGCAGAGTATATATCTGGATTTGTTCAAAGAACTGAAAGAAGCTGCAGCTCAACTCGATGACAGCAAAGTCAGCTATGGCGCTGCCGACGTGATCTATAACGGTGATACCGGAAAATGGAGAAAACTGGCAAATTCCCTGCGTTTAAGACTTGCTCTTCGTGTCAGTTATGTCGATCCTGCACTGGCAACTCAACAGTTAAGTGATCTTACTGAGGCCGGTCTTTTAGCCACACTTGATGACGATGCATTCGTGAAAAACAATACCGACTATCCCGACCATTTGAATCCCAGGTACTATCGTATCATTAACTATGGTACTGTTCAGGAAAGTGTTCAGGCACATAAAGTGCTGGTCGATATACTGAGGAATGACGGCATTAGTGAAGATCCACGAATCCAGATATTTGCTGATACTATTACAGCAACATTTAAGGGAGGGGTCTCAAATAACGGATATGCATTCCCGAATATTGATTATCGTGGACAACCTACACTCGGTAACGTGACTGAAGACTATAAATACCCCTGGGGATTTAATACAACATCCCAGCTGTCTGATCTTTGGAGAGTACCTGTGGTAGCTCCTGCCATTATGAAATGTTCGGAAGTATTTTTTGCACTGGCTGAAGCACAGTTGCGCGGTTTACTTCCTGCCGGGTTTAACACCGATCCTAATTTTTATTATCAGAAAGGGATCGATGCAGGAATTGACTGGGCTAAGTGGTTCTATAATCTCGCAGCTCCCCAGGTACCTGACCTGATGAAAAGCTACCTGCATTTCGAAAATCATTATGGAGTTATTGGTGCTCAATGGACAGACGCTGATGTGCAAAATTATCTGGCATATAAAGCTATTAAAGATCCAGCCATCACAGCTTTTAAGGCTACACCCGTTTATACACTCAGCGGGTCCACTGAAGGAAAACTGGAGATGATTATAAATCAGAAGCTTGTTGCTTTATATCCCGATGAATTTCAGGGATGGTGCGAGTACAGACGAACCGGTTACCCCCAGCAAGGCCTTTCTCCTGATGTCAATTCTGAACTGAAAGGAAAAGTTCCTAGAAGGGAGAAATACCCGATCTCAGAACAAACCACTAACAGTGCCAATTATAACGATGCTGTATCCCGTATCGGAGTAGACAGCAGACTTTCAAAATTCTGGTGGGATGCAAATCCTGCATCGCCACATGTTTCTAATTATGTATATCCCACTCAACCAACGGCATACCAACATTGATTTGCATAGTCAGGGTAAGTTAGGTTAGTTAAATTAGCCCATTGAGAATTCTCTTTGGGCTATTTTTTAAATTATAAAGCCTTATTCATACCTTTTATTGCTTAAAATGAAAATATTTAAAATAAGTTTCTTAACTATTACTTTTATTTTTGTTTCATCAGCCTGCAATATTCATCGCTCAGACAGTTTTCTACATCAGAAGAATTCCGTAAATACAATAACAATCAACGATTTTGAGAATGTATCTTGCCTCAACAATCTGAAAGGGACAATTTCCGTATCCAAAGATTTTGCATCTCATGGCAAATCTTCCCTTAAACTTTCTGAATCACGGTCAAAATTGTTATGGCTTGAAACAAGTGAATTCCCAAAAGACTGGAGTGCTTATGAATTCCTGAAATTCGATATCTATAATCCTTCTGGCAAATTGTACTATGGCACCATTCAGATTTTTGATGAATTAGGAACAGACGAACAGGCTGAATTTCAGGGACAAAGCTATAATGGCAGTAAACTATTCCTGAATACTGGTTGGAATCATTTCGAGTTTTTACTTCAGCACGCAGTTGTGGAAGAAGGCGATCGTCCTCTGGCGTTAAATAAGATACGTAAACTCCGCTTTTCATTCGGATATTCAGATTGCCCCCTGTTCATCGATAATATCCGCCTGGTCAAAGGGGAAGAAGGTCCGCGGACACTGTCAAATATCGATCCGAATGATTGTAAGGTTATAATTGATAACCGGGAGGTATACCCTGCTCTGGCAGGACCCGTTGAGAAGATTATTACCAGTATCGTAATTGTTCAACTTAGAAAACAAGCCCTGGATGCAGCAGAAGACCTAAGAAACGAGGTTCACATTGCAGAACTGCAAGGGTACCAGACATTATACCAGCGTATCCCCCTTATTACAGCTGATGTTGGAATGGGTATCAGAAGCAAACTGGTGTGGTTTCAGAACGAGACAGAAGAGAAAAAAATACTGGATTATATTATTTCCTCATGTAACAAAGCTTCAGGTGAAATCAGGGATATGATCTCCGGTCGACAAGTTAATCATCTGACCATGGAACCGGAGAATGAAGTCAGCCACGCCTCTTTTTATGTTCCACCGTATCCTCCTTTGAATGAACTGAAACCTCTGAATGGATATTACCGTGATAAATCGGGCAATCCGGTTATCATTTTTTCCATGCTTCAAATAAATGAAGGCCCACTTATGGATTATTTTGCTCCTTTCGACCATAGGCTTGAAAGTTATACCATGGGAGGTGGTTCAAGATACAACATCGAAAGTTCACCGGTATATGAAACATTTCATAAATACCCCGGCACCCACAGGGTAGGATGGGATGGCTGGTGCGGGCACCTTGTCAAGGACAGGTGGTCAGATGGCGGGAAGAAGGAAGATGTAGTTTTATGTCTGGAAAGTCCCGAGATACGTCGGGCAGTAGTTGAATATATAAGATTGCATTACAGGGAGTGGACAGATAACCCTGACCTGCTTTACAACATTATGGCTTATGAATTGCAATATATTTGTTACTGCGATATTAGCCAGAAAATGTTTCGCGATTGGTTGAAATCGAAATATGGAGAAATTCAGCCATTAAATAAGGTTTGGCAAACACATTACAAAACATTCAATGAAATCAGTGCCCCTGAAACCAGAAATGCACGACCCCTAGACGACATCAACCGTGCTGCCTGGTATGATTGGTCGAGTTTCAACATACAAAGGTTTACTAATTACATGAAATGGATAAAGACAGAAATGCGCAAATTGGACCCATCCACTCCGATCTGTGCCGGAGGAACATCATCAATGCTCAGTTCATCCAATAGTGTAACGGGTATTGACGAAGAGATGATTATTAACGAAGTGGATGATGTCATTCTGAATGAATCAGGAAGTTCTCCCATCTTCTCGGATTTGCTATTATCTCTCAGCGATAAGAAAAAAGTAATGGTCGAACCGGAAATGGGGGGAGGAACACACAATATATTATTGCAATTTCTTCATGGTAAATCAGATATTTCGAAATATTTGTGGGGAAGTACCCCAAGTAAAGAATTCTTACAGAACAATGAATCCTCGCTTCCCTTTAGCAAGGGAATATCCTTATCAGATATTGATGAAGTGTTGAGACTTGCACTCGATATCCGTCGTCTGAGCACAGAAATTACAGAATTTACAAGGGATGATCCTGAAGTTGCTATTCTATATTCGAAGACAAGCATTCTTCAGGTGCCTCCACAACAGATACAAGCAGGCTCAACACCTTATATTGATGCCATTAATTCGGTATGGGAAGGAGCAAGGTTTCTCGGATGCCGGATAGGATTTATCAGTGAGGATCAGATTTTAGCCGGAAAACTTTCTAAGATTAAATTATTAATTATTCCTTCAGTAAAGTATTGCCGACCCGAAATAGTTGTCTCAATAAAAAAATATATTGAGAGTGGCGGGATCGGGATTGTAATTCCTGAATCATTCATGTTCGATCAGTACGCAAGGGAAAATAGCAGGATAACGGATTTTGGAATTACGATTACAGCCGTTACACTTCCTCCGGTAGTCGGTAAGGCTGAAAAGACT
>Ga0302164_10000257_pt1 | contig 19292 bp, 10 predicted proteins | sample I_Fen_E3_1_FD_193500 | JGI IMG/M metagenome (GOLD analysis project Ga0302164, IMG submission 193500) | Peat permafrost microbial communities from Stordalen Mire near Abisko, Sweden - I_Fen_E3_1 | ecosystem: Environmental > Terrestrial > Soil > Wetlands > Permafrost | place: Sweden: Abisko...
AGCCTGCCCCATAGCCTCGATGGCAATTGGCTTACGAAACACAATAAAATATGAGGTGAAGGCATCTAGTTCTAATGATAAGGTAGTACAGGCATTTGCCTGATGAAAGGCTTTTGCCATCCGGGTTTTACCAGTTACGGCATCCCATATCTCCGGTTGTTTCCCGGCAACGCGAAAAGTAAAATCGCATATTTCATGTTGGTTAGTTCGATTAATGACAAAATAGATTTCCGTCCCACGACACGTACGATGAATATAATCGAATTGCTCAGGTCTTTCATCCTGCCCTGAAAAAGTAAAATCTGGGACCACTCCATCTGCAATGAGAATCTCTCTCGGTGTTTTCCCCCAAATTACACGCCCCTTTCCAACCCGGCGTTCGGTGCGAGTTTTACCATCCAGGTCGCCCCAAATATCAGCGGCTATCTTTCTCACCTCTTCATCGCACTTCGGATAATTTTTCAATCCTGCAGATATCTCCGGGGGTGAACCGACAACAGTCGCCCCCATATTAACCAACTCCCTAATTTTCTGAATCACCTCTACTGACATAGCATCAGAGGGGACAGGAGAAACTGTAAGGTTCTGATATGAGCCAACCTCCTTACAAATCTCCGGAGATGTGGAAGTACAATTCTGTAGCACCAGAAGCCTGTAACTCATTCCATCAGGTAAAACAATTCGCCCATCCTTGACAGACATCCTGGTAATCAGCACTTCAGCATTACAATAATCACAATCGTAGCCTGAACCCAGTGAAGGAATTAAATATTTAGGCGGGGCCAGAAGCGGCGGTCTTTCACCCAGAAAGAAACATACGTCACCTATGAATTTTCCCTGCTGCAACATATACTGGCACCGGGAAAGGTAGGTAAAAAAAGCCGGCGATTGCTCCCACCAGGTTATGTTCGGTGTAAAATGCTGCCCGGCACAAAATTCATATCCCGGCTTTCCATCTGATGGCGGCTGACAGGTAGCCTGATGAAGCATAAGGCGATTGATTCCCTCACAAAATGCATCATTAGCATATGGTTTTAAATCGGATGGACCAAGAGACCAATGCGTACGATCCTGTTCCTGCTGAGTGAAAGCCTCTGCCTCAGCCTCCGGCTTGCCATAAACATGAGCTGCAGTAGCAGTTTGCTTAAGATTTAGACGTAATCCCCTGTTTCTATTATAGCCATCTGGTGAATTAAAGTGTCCATTTACCCAAAATTCGCCTGACAAAATATCACAACGCCCAAAGTTCTTCAATACGTCCTGTGGAGGAATGTCATTGGGCCCTCCAGCTTCGTTGCCAACCTTCATCCCGTTCTGATGACACAAATCTGCAAAATGTCCATAATAATTCTCTGCAATGCAATCTTGAATTGTCCGGTCAAAATCATCGCGAAATCGAGCCGATATTTCTGCATTGATAACTGTATAGCCAGCCAGAACAGGCATATAAGTTTTCAAATCGTAACCTCGGAATCTGCTGAATTGATTTGGAAAATCCTGTGTCCAGGTAAGTTTACCACATTCCCAGCTGTCAGACCACAAATAGTCCAAATGACCTCCCGCCTTCTCAGCTTCCTCGAATACAAGTTTTCCCAAATGGCTGAAATGATCATCTAATGAGGCCGTGTTCAGATAATCGATCTCATAGCCTTCGCCCCCTTGGAACGTATCGCCCTCGGGATACGCATGCCATTTACTCCATGGATGTCCGGTCAATGTGTATCCGGTTCGCAAAATAACCCAATTCCCTTCCGGCACATCCCATTCAAAATGGCCATTCGGCTCAAGCTTTTCTGTTAAATCAATTAATGTTTTTGATTCAATTTCATTCGTATTGTTCAGCACTTTAAACGCCTGTACAAGGATATCATGATAATAGCCATCTACCATTTCAGCTTGAGGCAACATCGCCGAGAATTTAGCCGGCCCAGAGACTCTTACTTCGGATGAGACAACCTTTTTCATCGCATTATCCCTGGTTACCCAGGGTCCCATCATCGTCCATCCTCCGGCCAGATTAAACCCCATTTCTATATTTAACCTTTTAGATTCTCTGACAGCATGACGAAAAAGTTCACGCCATTCCTCACCAAGAAACTTTACACCAGGAAGAGGGGCCTTTCCTGCATATCCCCCTGTACAAATCAGATTAACCCCGCTAATACCCTTAGCCTTAAATTCCTCTAAATCACGGGTAATTCCTTCCCTATCCACCCGATTGAAAAGCCACCACCAATAAACCCTTGGTTTTGCCGATTCAGGCGGTGAAACAAATGATCTTAATAATGTATCTGTACCAATATTTGTTTTTTCAATGTAATTTTTACTTTGGAGTGATTGGCTTACACAGGCAGTATTTAAAATAAAAAATGCAGTAAAAAAAATAATAGAAAATACTTTTTCATATAAGAAATCTCTTGACTTCTCAATCTTGCCTTTCATTTTGCAATTATATATTGGTAAAACTATTAAATCTTATATAACTTATTTATCGTTTTCTATACCTATCGGTTAAAAATAAATCATCAATAAATTATGAAAAATTTTTACTGACCTGCTCAATTCTGGTATTCTTTTTAGTTTACAAAAACCGAATATAGTCACAAACTACTCAATCAAAACTTAATCAGACCGAGTTGATGCAACAATAGATAGGTTCCTGGAGACTTGATGGTACCTATATTTCTTCGGAAATACATTCCTTTGGAAATAACGGACTGGAAGGATTTCATAGGTCTGGCAAAATGAATCATTTATACGCTTCAATCTTTTTCAACGCAGTATCAATCTCAGAAAACAACCTGGGAACTCTGTCAACAGCCCAACCATGATAAATATCCCTGATTAAAACCAGTGTTGTGCGAACCTGCTTAGGATCCCTGGAGGCTCTGTCAAAAATAACCTTGGCAACTTCGTCTTCTACTTTGAGAATTCTATCCTGGTCTTCATAAACTTTTGTGAGAATTGATATAGATTCAATGTCTAACTTAGACATGATGTCGTTATTTTTCGCTATTGTCCATGCCACATTTTCCAGGTAACGGTATAATATATCTTGTGGCGCAAATAATTTTATATGAATTTCATTGTTTGAAACTACCTCTTTTTGTAAATTTTTATTTATTAAGATGGAATCAATTTTTCCAAGAACCTGTAGATTATAATCCTGCATCTCATGGATTGCATTTTTGTTATGATTAAGTTCGGAGGCTATACTTCTTAAAATGCTTATTGTATTATTTTTTTCATGCAATTTACTGATATACTCAGTCACAGAAAGAGCCAGCAAAACACTGAAAACAATTAACAAAGATTCTCCCAGATATTCCTTCCAATCTCTCACAGGATAAACATAGTTTTTAATATTTTCAGAATTTGATTTTTCCCCGGAATGCACTTTCTTTTCGATCTTTCCCTTTTTCATGTCTCTATTTTGTTTTATAGTAAACTTATTCCAAATTTACTAAAATTGAAAGCAATTAGCCCTGCTAAGCCAATTAAGTCTTCTATGTCTTAACGGTTTTTATTTCCAGATTCATTATATTCAAATGGGAGTAAGTCACCGATACGTTTTATTGACATTTCACCTTCCCAATGAATACCTAAATCATCGTAACGTCCATCTTTATTAAAGTCTACAATGGGATTAAGGAAAATAATATTACTCCAGCTTGTATAATATATTTGCAGGTTTTCAGGGTATTTAAGATATTTTAATTTTTCATTAAGAGAATCCATAGAATGACTTTCTTCTTGAATTACAATATCTTTGGTGTGGAGGTATTCCTCCTCTGAATTTTTTATTAAAAATCCGGCAGATTTTAAATTATCTGCCCAAAGCGCCCTGAAAAAGTGCATTCTCGATCCCAGGTAGGCGTTCTTTCTTCTTTTTTCATATAACTGTCCGGATAACTTTTTATCTGTTTTTTCACTTATCAGATCTTCAATGAAGATAATACTTCCTTTAAAAAAGAAGGTCCCGCTGTTCTCATAATACTCAAATTTATCCAAATAATACCTGATTTTATACCCAAGTGCCCTGTTGTTGATCAGGATTGGCTTTGAAGCAATTGCTTTCAGAGTATCCTGACTGGAGTCATAGTAAAAGGTAATGTCGTTCTCATTAATAATTTCACAATTCCTTGCATTGTATGTTGTTCCAAGAAATACGTCTTTAAACAGTTTTAAATATTCTTTCCTTTTCCTGAAAAGAGGTCTTGATGAAATGACAACTTCCTTCAGTTCATATAGCTTCGGTGTCAAATAAATTATTAAAGGTTTTTCAGTTGAATATTCAGTAAGAGTAAGGGAATAATATCCAATAGAACTTATAGTTAATGGCATTAAAGTATTTTTTGAGATGTCCAGCTCAAAATTTCCATTCTTATCTGCAAGAGTCCCGACAAATGTTCCGGCATAATAGATTGCTGCAGTACTTATCGTACTTTTGGTTCCTTCTTCTAATATTGTCCCTTTTATAACCTGGTTATAAGCAACCGTATTAAAACCGGTAAATAGAATTATAAAGAAAATTCTTCTCATGAAAATCGGGTTACTTAACTTTATAGCTGAATCTCTTTGATCCGATCAGGTTTGTAAAAGAGATGCCATTCACAATAACCATAGCCGTCCCTCTTACAAGGTTGTTCGGGTACTTTATTTTAACCGGACCCGATTCATCGATAAAGACATCGTCTTTCCACAGAATTGTTGGTCTGCTTTGAAATTCAGGTATAAAAGCCACCTCCTCTTTTGTAGGAATGTAATATTCAATTTCTGTACGGAAGAGTCTTACTTGTTTCAAAAGGTCATCGTTTCGCGTTATCTTTTCATCGTGGTAACTCCCGTCGGTGAACCTCAGACCCGTTTTTGTTGTTACAAAAACCACCCCTGAAATTGCTTTCCATCCGTACCTTGAGAAACCCTGGATTCCCCTTAGAAAAGTAACTGAAGCTATTTCTGAGGCAGGCATTGTTGCAATTGTTTCATAGGTTGTGTCAATTGCACTATCATCTAAAACTATTAATGCGGGGACAAGTACAGATTTGCCTTTGTGAAAGTAACTTATAGCACGAAGATAAATCGTCTTATTAACCCTGTTAATTATAGCTGGATTGTATTTGAATAGAATGTCCTCAAAGCAATTTGCAGCTACGAAATCCTTACTGTACATTGTTGAGGTACCTTCGGATTGGAACATTTTCGCGTTTTTATCAATATATACTTTCGAAGGTTGTTCCGGAGCTTTTATATTTACTGGCTCAATCATTATTGCATTGTCTAAATCTATAGCGGGTTGCTTTTTACTTATTACCGGCAAATCTGAGGATAAATAACCTGGTGCAGGTGTCAATAACTTTGCTTTATCTGTAAAGGATTTGTTTTCATGAAATACTATTCTGACAGAGCTGTTGTTTTTAGCGGGATCATTGTCGGGAAGGATCATGATTTGCCTTACATTTACATCCAGAGAATCATAAAACAACACAGCTTCTCTATTATTTCCTGTCGCAAGAGAGACGCTGTCCAGCCCTTCTATGGAAATCAGTTTAATATATGACCTGCCTTTTTTCTGGGATCCCGGATTAAGGATTTTCAGGTAGTCATAATTAACTAATTCCTTTTCTGCATTGTCAGGGACAATTTTTTTAGGCGAAAATTTCCTCCATCCGTATGTCATAAGAAGTATATCGATAGATTTACTATCAATGTTTTTCAGTCCCCGGTATTTTATTTTCAAAGGAAGGTTATCGTAAAATTCTTTGTCATACAGATAACCAGACTCAATTTCAGACAATGGGATTTCATTATTGTAACCGGTCATTGAATCAATTACTGCAATTGAAACAATTGAACTTATGCTATTTCCCATATCATCAGTTGTATTGACAGTCAATTCTGTTTCATCACCACGTCTAACTGAGGGGGAAGAAACTCCTATCTCAATATTCATTTTTTTGTTATCATTCAGGAAGATCAACCTTTCCGCAACAGGGTTTAATTCACGATCGTAAAGTGAAATAAAGGCCGTACCTGAAGGTAATTTATCGGTCTGAATCCTTTTTATGAATAATGTATCCAATCTGACATCTTCACTGAATACTAAAATATTATTCATCGTCATAGTCAGAAAATAAGATATACCGGCAATTTCTCTTCCTTTGAGAATAATATCAATTATTCCATGGTCAACATTATTAACACGCATTGTCACACCTGATTGCTCAGGAGCAGGCAATGGCCATTTCAATCCCTTGAACTCTTCCCCTGTAATAGTTGCAAAATAATAATCACCAGGTAATGGAGTGAATTCAACAACTCCCGGACCATATTCCCCGGATCTGAATCCGGTCATCTCAACGCCTCTTTGGTTTTTTATAACTCCTGCAACTTGGAGATTTCTCCCACTTGATGTAACTGCATTGAAGGCAAGGCGTTGCTGAATACCAGAAATAAAAGTACCACCCTCGGGCAGGAATGTCAGATCCGCAGTCGATTGAGGCAGAGATACCTGATGAAATGAAGAATCTCTATCGTTACTTCTGGTTATAGTTTCATTTTGGGAAGATCGTAAGTTGTCGATTTTGATCAAAGCTGTAAAAGCAAATTCCGGGCTGTAATTCATGTCATTGCTGGTAAATGCCAGAATTGAATAATTACCCGGGGGAATAGCTTTCGGGATTTTTAACCATCCGGATGCTGTTGAATAAACTATTCTGAATCTTGCACTGTCAATTGTGACATGATTTGAATTCAGAAGAAGAGTATAAAGAGCACTGCTTTCTGTTTCAAATACTCCTGTCCGGCTGTCCCTGATATATGCCTTAAATCTTATTGTATCTCCTGCATGATAAAGATTTCTGTCCAGATGTAAAAATAACTTGTCAGCGGGAATATTCTTCCCTATCTGGTTTAAGATACCTGTCATTTTCTCTGTCAGACTTTGAGAGAATGAGCTGGTAGAAACTACGAAAAGAAACAGCAACTGTAAGAGCTTTTTCATTGCAGTTAATCAGTCTTACTAAGTTACAGATTATTCTGCCAAGTGCAAGAATTTAAGCAGATATAACCGAGCAGAATCAAAGGCACGGATTGTAAATCCCCGCCAGCTAAGGGGGGTTGGAGGTACCGGATTTTTAAGGATCCGTTCGTCTTATTTTTCTGTGCAGCAAAGTATTTTAATTAGCGTCTATTAATATATAAAAGACTAATCATGAAAAACTGTTTCAGAAATCTGTCAAAAAATTAAATACAATAATCTAATATGCCTCAGTTATGTTAAATAATATTATCAAACACAGTCTCCGGTCATTTAAAAGACAAAGATCCTACAATATCATTAATATAACAGGCCTCTCCATAGGATTAGCCTGCAGTCTTCTGATCGCACTTTATATAATCTACGAAGTCAGCTATGACAGATATAATGTCAGGAAGGACAGAATATACGATATAGCTCTGAATTTCAGAATAGGCGACCAGGAATTTACTGAAGCTACAACGTCATATCCTGTAGGTCCCACATCACTCAGGGAAATTCCCGAGGTGGAGGATTTTCTGAGGATGAGAAAAATGTATGGAGCTGCAAATGTGACATATAATAACCAGACCTACGATGAAGAGAACATCGTTGAAGCTGATTCGTCATTCTTTAATTTTTTTTCTATCCCTGTATTAAAGGGTGACCCTGCAAATCTCCTTAATGTTCCCCGGAAAATCGTTCTCTCCAGCTCGATGGCAAAGAAAATATTCGGAAGTGAGAATCCAGTTGATAAGATCCTTAAAATAGGGAAAGATACTATACCCTACACTGTGTCCGGAGTTATGGGAGATATTCCTGGCAACTCGCACTTCAAAGCCGGTATGCTGGTGTCAATGCTTTCAGATTCACAGGCAAACAGTCAGGAATGGGGAAGCAATAACCTAAGCACTTATTTGCTTTTGAAACCAAATACCAACATTAAAAATATTAATGAGAAATACCCGGCACTTGTTCGTAAATATTTCGGCCCTGAAGTACAGCGTTTTCTGAACATCTCCTTTGAAGAATTTCTGGCAAAGGGAAACATATACAGATATTATCTTCAGAAACTTACAGATATTCACCTTGATACCTCAATTAAACCTTCCTTCCTGGCACCGGGGGATCCTAAATTATTAAGAATTTTAGGCACTATAGCTTTGCTGATACTGCTTGTGGCAGTAGTAAATTTCACAAATCTTTCTACAGCACAGGCATCTGCAAGAGCCAAAGAGGTTGGAATAAAAAAACTCGGCGGTTCTACTAAAGGAATGCTTATTGCACAGTTCCTGACGGAGTCCGTTATCATGTCATTTGTTTCTACAATTGTTGCATTAATCATCATTAAACTGGTACTCCCATTTTTCAATGAAATGCTTGGCACAAGTCTCATGCTGAGACTCTCAGATGCATGGTTCATTGTACCGGTTATGATCCTCTTCGCAATAATAACAGGAGTTCTTGCTGGCAGTTATCCGGCTTTCTTTCTCTCTTCTTTCAGTCCCTACAAGGTGCTTAAAGGAGGAAAAAACAACAATCAAAAGGTTGGGCTCAGGAAAGTGCTTGTCGTACTGCAGTTTACTATTTCCATCTGCCTTATTGTGGGTACTCTGATAATGTACAGGCAGATTATGTTTATGACCGAAAGGGATCCCGGCTTTGTAAAAGATCAATTGGTTGTGATTGACAATGAAGAAGCACTTGGCGCTAATGCAAAATCATTTAAAGAATCCCTAAAGGGTATCCCCGGAGTTGTTTCGTTGACCAGCTCCTCCTCTGTACCCGGAAACAGCAATAATTTTAATGGTTATATGCTGGAGGGAAAAAAGGATGAGACTATAATGATGTGGACAGATCTTGTGGATTATAATTTTCTTGAAACCTACGGAATACAGCTTAAGTCAGGAAGATTCTTTAATAAAGAGTTTCCTGCTGATGCCCAGGCCTGTCTTCTGAATGAATCTGCACTGAAAAAATATAATATAGATCCCGAAAAATTAAGAATATTGGGTTATCGTGACTCCGGCAAAGTGGATTATCACCCAATAATAGGGGTGGTTAAGGATTTTGTATTCGAATCCCAGCGGAACCAGATTGCTCCTTTCATATTCCGGCTTAAGTCAGAGAATGACAGGTATGGATATATAACTGTCAAAATTTCTCCGAAAAACCACATGGAGACAATTAAAAAAATTGAAACCAGCTGGAAAGAGTCTACAACCGGTGATCCGTTAAAATACCACTTCGTTGATGATATTATGAGACAGTTGTATGTGAAAGAGCGTCAGAATGCTCTTATTGCGGTTATATCTTCCCTGCTGGCAATTTTTATCGCGGCTCTCGGATTATATGGGCTCACCTCGTATACGGTGGAACAACGTACCAAAGAGATCGGTGTGAGAAAAGCCATGGGTTCTTCAGTGCCGGGTATTTACTTCATAATATCCAGGGAGATAATAATTCTGATATCAATATCAGCTCTTCTCTCCTTCCCAATAATATATTATGTGTCGGGTAAATGGCTTGAGAGCTTTTATTACAGGATAACCCCGGGTCTTATTGCCTTCCTTGGGGGATTGATTATTGCATTGGGAATTGCAGTTCTGACTATCAGCTATCGTACACTCAGGGCAGCACGGGTAAATCCTGCTAAATCATTAAGGTATGAATAGATAACCGGATTCAGTCGACTACCCTGATCAGATAAAGATAAATCAGAATAATCCTATTTTTTTGCCGGTGCAGCTGCCTTCTTTGCAGCATCTTCAGATTTCTTTTTTGCCATAAAATCGAATAATTCCTTCTTATCCATAGGCAGATTAGGGTAAGCATTTATCCATTCTACAAAAGCTTTATCATAATCTTCAGGCTTTACATTAACAAAATGCTCGTTATCATATTCGAATTTTTTAGTTCTGATGCAGAAATGGCTGAATTCGTCGCTTAAAGCAACATATTCACCCGATATTACACATTCTGCAACCAGATGGGGAGGAATGAAAACTACACCGGTCGTTTTGGCAAGCACTACATCTCCCGGTAATACTGTGACACTTCCAATCCGAATTGGAGCGTTGACGGTAGAAACCATCATCTGCTTAATAAAGGAAGGATGCGATCCTCTTATCCATCCGTTAAACCCTTCAATGTCACTAAGACCTTCCACGTCTCTGACTGATCCGTTAAATATAATCCCCCGTTTGCCTTTCTTATAAATAGCATTCCCAAGATTGTCACCAATCAGGGTACCATCTTTCATCTTTACATAACTGTCGGCGACATAAACATCGCCTTCAGTCAGGGCATTTATAGGAGCGAAGTTCGTTACCGGACTTGTAAGGTTTTCCTTCTTGCCAATTGTCTGTATATATGCATCATAATCTTTTCTGAGAGGCATGAACTGGGCTGTAACAACACGGCCGGTCATTACCTGATCCGGATGAATGATCTGCCAGCCACTTTCCGATACACCTGCAAAATTTTCGAATTGATTTTCATATCCTTTTTCCTCAAGGAAAGCCCATACCTCTTCCATAGAAATTTTTTTAAGCCTTTCCAGGAGGGCGTCCGAAACTTTGGGTCTTCCGTCAGGTGTCCGATCTCCTGTCCATTCAGGAGTCAATGCTTTAATATCATCAGCTGACCATTTTACACTTTGTGACCTGACTATTAAGCTCAATGCAATAAAGGCAAAAATCAAGATTGTCTGTTTTTTCATGATAATATATTTTAAAATTTAAAATTGAGGCTGCTGTAGAAAGTAGTTTAACTGCAGCCTTTAATATTAATAAAGCCAATTTCAGCTCCAGACTCTGTCGTGAGAACGTTTCTCATTCCACTCTGGTGTAGGGGCAAAAAATCCCTTATCATTCGGGTTAAGATGCTGCTTTACCACATCTTCGTTCAATTCAATTCCCAATCCTGGAGAATCGAGTGGAACATTTGCAAAACCCTTGGTAATCATAGGCTGCGATCCGGTCATTCTTACCAGGCTTTCCCACCAGGGAACATCAATGTTATGATGTTCACAAGCTAAAAAGTTTTGTGTAGCAGCACAGCAATGAACATCAGCCATAAATGAAACAGGTGTGCCGGCCTGATGAATTGCCATCGCTACTCCCATTTCTTCAGCATAATCTCCAATCCTTTTAGTCTCGAGAAGACCGCCGGAAGTGGCTAAGTCGGGATGAATAATATCAACAGCATGAATATCTATGAGCGGTTTAAAATTTTTCAGCAGATAAATATCTTCTCCTGTAAGAAGAGGAGTTTCCAAAGCATCTGACATAGTTTTCCACTGGTCAGTGAGCTCCCATGAAATAATATCTTCCATCCAGGCTAATCTGTATTTCTCCAGGGCTTTTCCTAAGCGGATTCCGTTATTTAAATCAAAATGGCCGTAATGATCTGTAGAAAGCGGAATTTCGTAACCAACCATATTACGTACATTATCCACGATTTTGGCCAGCTCATCCAGTCCTTTATCTGTTATCTGTATCTGTGTGAAAGGATGTTTTGTATTTGCATATGAAATATATTTTCCGTCCCATTGTCCAATGGTGCCATTGTCCTGCCAGAATTTCTGATTAACCAATGTGCCTGGGATATTTACCAGTTCTCCGATGGATAAATCCATTTTTAGCCATGTATAACCCTGATCTTCCGTACGATACTTAATCAGTTTTTTTTGTTCTTCCGGCGTTTCAGCTTCAGGGGTATCGGCATATAATCTTATTTTGTCCCGGTATCTGCCGCCTAAGAGCTGCCAGGCAGGTACTCCGTAAGCCTTACCGCATAAATCCCACAGAGCCATCTCAACTGCACAGACACCTCCTGCCTGCCGGCTCTCACCACCAAACTGCTTAATAATTTTAAATACCATTTCAACATTACATGGATTAAGACCAAGAATACGGCTTTTCAATATCAGTGCATACCTTGGATCGGCAGCATCTCTTACCTCGCCCAAACCATATATACCCTGATTTGTATCTATACGGATAATGGCAGTACCTCCCATGGCGCCGGTTAAAGCATAACGCATATCGGTAATCTTCAGTTCAGAAGGACTTGAAGAGCGTTGAACCTTTGAAGTTGTCTGAGCAATAGTATCTTCTATCGACAAATTCATCAAACCGCCTAAAGCAATGCCTCCAAGTGCAGCTTTCTTAAGGAAATTACGCCGGCCGTTAGATGTTGCAGGATTAGCAATTTCAGCTTTTATGGCTTCAGATTCTGCCCTTTCCTGTTTTCTGTTTTTATCAGCAATTTGCTGGATAATACTCTTCATAATATAATACGGATTAAATTATTGCAAAATTAGTTGGTATAATCCTGTAAAAATACCTGTTATTAACTTCATTATGTTAAAGTTTATTAAAAGGTTCAGGTATATTACTCAAAGACTGGTCTATCGGACCAACTTTAAGTCCAATTCTGTACGTATCGTAACCAATCCAAACGGGATAGCCTTACCAAGTTCTGTTACATTATTCAATATCAAATTCCCTGATGCTTTTAATTGATTCTCCTTTGTAAACAATTTCTGCCTCCAACCGACACTTCCCTTTAGTATTGGGTATATTAACCGGTAGTTCGATGATTTTTTTCTGAAGAGCATTGAGACTAAAAAAAACAGATTGTTTTTTAACTAAGTCATTACCATTAAGTATTGTCAGCCTAACCGAATCTTCAAAATTTTCATAGGTATCATTAATAAAGTAAACGGGAATGTTTAATTGTTGTCCGGCTTTAACATTTTTTTCCCAAAAATCAACCATTAAAACTACCGGTGAGAATGCCGGTTTTAAATATTTATAAAAATGAGGTTCAAACACAAGATTTTTAATATCGATAAAATTATCACTAGTCTGTCCACGCGGTTTTTCTGAACGGGAATATCCAAGTCCGCAAAAATACATCACAGCTCCTGCTTTTCTGTGCACTCGCCAGTATTCAGTCACAATACCCAGATTTTTTGCAAATATTTCAAACCTTTTTTCCGGAGTGTCTGCCTCAGGAAAAACATTTGCATAAACATTATCAGTAAGAGTGGTTGTCGAACCGTTCCTGTTCAGCCAAAGCCAATCATATTCATTAATTATCACAGGATTGTTATAAGGTTTTCCTTCAGAGGATGGAGAGTTGGCGTTAGGATCATTTCCAGGTACCTGAGGTTTGCTGAGCAGCTCTTTAAGAAAACCCTCCTTATCCGGTTTCTTTTCCATATATCTCGAAAAAAGGTATGGGTGAGCTTCAATCGCATCCTGATCCGAGGCGGGTGCCGCCCACCCATTGTCCCATGGCCGATTTGAAAGGTCGGATTTACGCGCAATTAGAATAGCCTTTGCAGTAGTATCGTTTACTGATTCGTTTTGTGCATCCCAGACCGCAACACAGGGATGGTTCCATCGTTCGCGCATCCATTCGAGGTATTCGCGCGAAAGCTGTTTTGAGTTTATACCTCTCAGTATTTTTTCAAAACCACCCTTGCCACCTGTCCAGACAGGATATTCATCCTGGATTAAAAATCCAACGCTGTCAGCAATTTCGTACCATCTTTCAGGTGGAAAGCCAATGCAATACCGCATACTGTTCAAATGCATCTCCTTAAACCTGTTATGCAGCGTTGCGACCCATTTTGAATCCCATGGCAAACCATTCCTGTCAGGATCTTCAAAAAACCGGAATATACATACATTTGTACCCCGCATATAATAGGGTTTGTCGTTCAACATGAAAACTCCGTCATTCTTGTTTGCATAGAAATTTCGCATACCAAAACGGGTATTTTTGTTATCTCCGGAGGTACTGAGCTCAAGATCATACAGGAAAGGATCTTCCGGTGTCCATAGCCTGCATCCATCCATTTTAACAATAAAATCAACTTTTGTCTGAGCTGTTTTAATATTATGATCCCCGGTGACGGAACCCTTTACAATCACCTTCCTTGAAAGAGCTTCCCGTACCATGTATGAAATATCATTATTGCTGACGATGCCGTCTGTCTGAATTTCAGCCACAACATGCAACTGTTTGTTTTTTATATCCGGAACAGATTGAATATTAGATATAAAGGGATAATCTGACAAAGTAAGTTTCACATTATCATAGATCCCCGGGATATATTTTATTTTCTCGAAATCGAAGCCATTTGTCACTGTGTCCGGAAGGTTATTCCTGCAACCAACAGCAATTACCAGATCATTTTTCTTGTCTTTTTCGTTGAGAAATGGTTTCACATTAAACAGCAGCGGGGTAAAATTATAAACATTCTCACCAACAAGCTTTCCATTTATGTAAACCCATGTATGGTAATTTGCCTTGTTTATTTTCAATTGAATGACACTGGGTTTCAAATCATTGAGTGAAAAAGTCTTTTTATACCAGTAGATACTATTGTTATAAGCAGTATCCTGATCGTCGATTTTAGGATCCGCCATATCAACCAGGCCCGGTACAGGAATTTTAGCATCAAATGATCGCGGGAATTCAGCCAAGGAGTTTGTTTTGGCAATCTCCCAGATACCGTTTAAACTAATTTCCTGCCTGGTATTATTTGTTTTCCGACAACTTACCAGAATCAGGGTAAGCAGTAAAAAGATAAAAATATTTTTCATTTATGTTGGTTTTAGCGGTGGAATTTTGAAGTTGGATTTTCTGCTGGTTGTAACCAGAAAGATATATCAGTGCTGATGAAATAATATGCACTATCAGCTACATATTTCCCGTACTTTGTTAAAAATATCTGTCCCACAAATGAACCATCGATCCAAACTTCACCATTAAGCTGCCGGCCGTGCCAGAACAGACTATCGGAAGTGCGAGGATAGCCGTCAAAGCTTCTTCGAATCTGTTCTGCAGCCATTTTATACTTCTTAAGTCCGGTTTGTTTATAGGCCCAGACAACTATCGCTCCGGGCATTATGATGTCGAGACTGTTACCATCGAACTGTTTCATATAACCGCTGCTGTCAACTGCATCATCGACAAATTTCATTATGTAGTCATAATATTTTTTATCGCCTGTCGATTCCCATAATTTTTCAATTCCCAGAAGCATATATCCCTGAGGATAACACCAACTTCCCCAAGGGAAATCCATCGGATCGGGATACCTTTCCATAAATGTTTTTGCAATGGCCTTCGACCAGGATACTCCGGTTGCATCATTTCCGTTCATACAAGAAACAGAGCTGAACAGAATTATTAAACATATAATTATTCTGGAAATCAAAGCTTTTGCTTTCATTGATCAAAATATGAGAAAATAGTACTCTCTGTTGAATGGATACTTAATTACCAAATATGCATATGAATGTTTGTAAGTCATTTCCAAACTATTCCTGCCTCATCTTCAATCCAGTTGTATTTGACCTAAAATTACATAATCTTTTTGCATGAGGAGTGATGCATCGTAAACTATTCCAGCGATATTTATCCGTGCATATTTTTTAATTAATGTTGAAAATTGTTTTACTAATGTTAACTTTGGTAAGACCACCTGCTATCATGATTAACAAATCACAACCTGATCCAATATGAAAAATTCATTATCTTTTACTAGGTTAATTCTGTCCCTGCTTCTATTTATTTTAATTCATTCCTGCAAGAAAGATAAGCCAACACCACCTTCTGTTGCAACAATTCCTGTGACTGAAATTTCATATACAACTGCTATTTCAGGAGGTAATGTAACAAATGAAGGCGGATCTCCAGTAATTTCCAGAGGAATCTGTTGGAATACTTCAGTTGATCCGACAATTTCGAACAATAAAACAAGCGAGGGTCTTGGTACGGGAGCATTTATAAGCAATATTGCCCAGCTTAGTTTCAATACAAAGTATTATGTAAGAGCATATGCAACAAATAGTGTTGGTACAGGTTACGGAAATCCCGTTGTGTTCACCACTCTACAGGTAGAGGTTCCAGTTTTGACAACATCAGATATATCTTCCATTACACAAACAACTGCAGCTTCAGGTGGAAATATTACAGATGACAAAGGTGCTTCTATAACCGCAAGAGGAATCTGCTGGGGAATAACTGAAAATCCAACAATTTCTGATGCAAAGACTTCTGATAATTCGGGCATTGGTACGTTTACCAGCTCTCTTACGGGATTAACAGGAAACACTGCATATTATGTTCGGGCATATGCAACAAATAGTGCTGGCACGCAGTATGGTAACCAGGTTAATTTTAAAACCAGCCCGCTGATGCCTACAATTGCAACAGAAATAGTCTCTTCCATTACATCGACTTCTTCCAAATCCGGAGGAACTGTCAGTAGCGATGGTGGTGCACCTGTAACATCCCGCGGTGTATGCTGGAGCACTTCCGGGGAACCAAAAGTTACGGATGGTAAAACAGATAACGGAACCGGATCAGGAACATTTACAAGTTTTATAAGCGGATTAGATGGCATGACAACCTATTATATAAGAGCATATGCTACTAACATTGCCGGGACTGCCTACGGCAATGAAAGAAGCTTTAAGACATACGCAGTAAATGATATAGATGGAAATGGATATAATTCTGTTACAATCGGAACACAAATCTGGATGGCAACAAACCTTATGACTTCAAAATATATTGATGGCGAAGAAATTCCGTTGATAACAGATAATACAGGTTGGTCAAATCTGACAACACCGGGCTTTTGCTGGTATAATAATGATGCTGCTACTTATAAACCTGCTTACGGAGCTTTGTACAACTGGTATGCAGCAAATAGCAGCAAACTATGTCCAACCGGATGGCACGTACCTACAGATACTGAATGGAAAAATCTGACAGATTACCTTGGGGGAAATAGTGTTGCAGCAGGAAAGATGAAAGAAGAAGGAATAACCCATTGGACAAACCCTAACACCGGAGCGACTAATGAAAGTAATTTTACTGCTCTCCCGGGTGGATATCGTGACAGATCCGGAATTTTCTACTATACAGGGAATTATGGTCGCTGGTGGAGTTCATCCGAGTATGATTCACAGAGCGGTTGGGGAAGAGGCATGGGTTACAACGAAATCAACATAAGCTTTTATGGATATATCAAGCAGATTGGTTTTTCTGTCCGGTGTCTGAAGGACTAATTAACACTCTATCCAATCTATCTGTCTCTGAGCCAGGGATATCAGCTTTTCATCACTTTGAAGAATAACTTAAGGACACATAAGGTTCATTAAAATGCATCACCCTTTTTAATTAATATCTTGCTTCTTCCGCCATCAATCAGATTACTGCCTGAGAAATTTGAGATCGTAAGGGTATTTACAATATTTTGTTCATTATCCAGATAAAAAGGGAAATTACCAAAAGAATTGGTATGGATTATATTAGATGCATTTATTATATTAAGTCTCCCTGTTGAATTAGACATCAGGGAGGCAATCCCATCCGTATTAATTCTATTAAATTGTAATGAATTGATATTGCAATTATTCTGAGTTTTAAGCAATACACTCTTATTCTCAGTTTCTTTCTGTATTCTTCTTATTGACACATTGGAAATGCTGAGCTGATTTATCGAAGCACCATCTACTAGGATATGCGATATCACAGAATTTCTGGAAGTGTCAAGACTATAATAACCATCTAATTCCAGACTTCCAATTACGGTGTTCTTACCTCTTATAAATACAGTTGGTTCCAGGGCAGAAAAGAATTTTCGCTTTACATTCTTCAGAATAAACTGTTCTACATTTGTACTCACATTGATGCAACTTTCATTCGGCATATTTTCGGTTCCGGGGTAAATGTCAACATCAAAATCTTCCACATTTATTGTCCCTATATTACCAGGTCCAGCCCAGGTTACAACAGAAGGATCATGCTGATAATTATCAACAACCATTGCGTAACCTTTAGTATGACCCTTAATATTTCTTATTGTGATACGGTCGACCCTGCTTTTGCCACTTAGAATTCTTATTCCAAAGAGCGAACTGTTCAATGTAATATCATCAATCAGTATATCCGAAATTGGTCCGGCTGCTGCCTCGGAATAAAAGAGATCTTTGGTAGACCTTCCTTTCCTGTCATTTTTGCCATTATACCAGTACAGGTAAAGATCATCAGCATTAAGACCTATAGCGTCATCATGCGAATTAATTATGCAATGCCGTATAACTCCATACTGTGAATTGCCATCTATATGCAAGCCGTCATTATTTATCAATGGATCCGGACCTACGTCTACAATAATATTCTCATATAATACATGGGTCACATTCGCTGCCGCTAATGCATAAGTTGCCGGCTTGTAGAGAATTGCATCCCTCACAATAAGATTATCCACACCATAAAATCTGAAGCAGCCGACCAGACCGCTTATACTATCCCCCTTACTCTGTGCTCCACGGGGTATTTCCGGATTGTAATAGTTCCCATTCCATATTCCTCCGCTTATGATGATATTAGAATCTTTAACAAAACCAAATGACTGACTTGAATTAATAAAAATTGATTTATCGGAGTGATTTCTTAAAATGGCACCACATCCTGCGTTGGCAATAATGGTTGTATTACTGTATATTGTCAATCCGGTAACTGAATATTTACCATCCCAATAGACAGTTATCGGTGAGTTTTTTGCTTTATCAAGGACATTTTGTATTACAGATGTATTATCTGTACCAAATTTTATACTGTTCATTCCTATTTCAGCATCAGATTTCGCTCCATAAACTGATAAATAATAGACATTTAGAGGCAATCCATCTCCTTTAATGGTTGCACGAGTCAGATCATTGGGTTTATTCCCGGTTTGAGAAAAACCAGTATTAAATACCATTAATAAAATTAAAACCAGAAAAGTCTGCTTCATACGATCTTATTTTTAATAATTAATAAGTTCTGAAGGAACTAACTGAAATTATCTGTAAAATTAGTTTCTTATTTGCAATATTTATTTAAATATCTATATTTTAAACACTTACACAAGATTGCCCTTATATACAATTATACAAAGAAAAATTGAATTTTTCAAGATTTAAGTGGAGAATGAATAGGAAAGAAAAAGTCAGATAAAAAGAATAATTTTACTGTAGAAATCTGCCATTTAATTAAGAACAATGAAAAAGCCAGGAATATTTACAACCTCATTTGCAAGTGTCTATCCGTTGTACATTCAAAAAGCTGAAAAAAAGGGCCGCACGAAGGCAGAGGCAGATGCCATTATTTGTTGGCTGACAGGATACAATCAACGAGCATTGCAGCAACAAATCGACAAAGGCATTGATTTGGAAACCTTTTTCACACAGGCACC
>Ga0302164_10000261_pt1 | contig 19100 bp, 18 predicted proteins | sample I_Fen_E3_1_FD_193500 | JGI IMG/M metagenome (GOLD analysis project Ga0302164, IMG submission 193500) | Peat permafrost microbial communities from Stordalen Mire near Abisko, Sweden - I_Fen_E3_1 | ecosystem: Environmental > Terrestrial > Soil > Wetlands > Permafrost | place: Sweden: Abisko...
GTTCTTAAACAGGAGAATGATACACTGATAACAGGGACTTACACAGGTACATTCGGAGAAGCTCCTGTACAAGGCACGATTAAAATCAATAAAATCGATCTGAAATTTTCTGCATCGGGAATGTCTATGGAATATATCGGTACAATAGATGGCAATAGCATGAAAGGCAAAGCAATTTTTGGTACGATGGGAGAAGGGACATTTACGGGATTGAGAAAAGAAGACTAATTCCAGATCATCGGGTGCAAAATCGGTATCCATTTCTTCAAGGCCATCCAGAATAGAGGCTGACAGCTTGTACAAAAAGATAGGTTTTCTACAGAATGATAGGAATGTCTATAATTATCCTATAGTATAGGAGTTAGGCTAAAAGTGATTGGGAAACCGGACTTCCAGGTCTGTTTTTGCTATCTTATGTTCATTAAATTTGGTTGGTTTTGATTAAATTTGATTCTATATCCTATTAACCATAATAATTAAGCTTATGAAAACTGAAATTAAACGTCGTGATTTCGTGACAAAATGTTTCAAAGCGGGAGTGACAGGTTGTACCTTTCTTTATGGGAATTCACTGCTGGTCAGGGATTATGTGAAACAGGTCCAAAAACCCGACCTGAAAAGCCTTACCTATTGTGGTTATAAATGTACTGTTGAATGTAGTTTGTACAGAGCTACGATAGAGAATAATAATGAGATGAAGAAGAAAGCATTTGAAGAATTCAAATGGAAGGAAAAATTTGGCGTTGATTTTGATGCTGACAAGGTATTTTGCTTTGGATGTAAGCCAAAGGATAAACCGCTCAGTATTAACGTTAATGCGTGTGCAGTTCGCAAATGCGCCATAGAGAAAGGGCACGACTGTTGTATTGAATGTAACGGATTGACTGCATGTGATAAAGAATTATGGAAAAACTTCCCGCAGTTTAAGGAGAAAGTCATTGAGATGCAGAAGAGCTATCAGAGCGCATAGAACAGGAGAAAGGTAGAGTGGGAGAAAAGGTATCTGGCAATTATTTCAAAAAAGTAATATATGATAAGCAGAATCTGGCATGGTTATACTGCATTTGAAAATGCTGATAGTTATGAAAGGCTTCTCAGAGAGGAGATATTCACTGGCATAAAAGGACGTAATATCAAAGGATTTAAGGGTATCCAGTTATTACGGAGAAACATAGAACATGAGATCGAATTTATAACAATAATGTGGTTTGACTCAATTGACTCGGTTATTGAGTTTGCAGGTAAGGATTATGAAAATGCGGTTGTTCCTGAAAAGGCTCAGAGGATACTGACAAGGTATGATAATAAATCACAACATTATGAAGTAAAAATATAATATTTAAATGCCTCTGTCAGATTACAGACAATGTCCTGCTAGCAAAAATATCAAAGCTTACCGGAGAAGAAGAGTGCTTTATTAACCAGAGATAAAACCGGAAACACAAAACATCCCTGCGACTTTACTCAAATTACCAGTATGCTGGACATACATCCTGTCTATTCTTAGGACGAAATTTATTATCTTTCTGTATACATCCGAACAACAGGTTTAAGCCAAATCTGAAGCTTATCATACGGGCATTATAAGGCCAGAAATAGGGTGAATTGATATCTTTTGTAAATCGCAGTGGAATATTATCTGTTATAAGGTAGAACTGAACAATATGGTTCCCGACAGCAATACCTGCACCTACCTGATTGAATTTATTGTTCATTATCGTGTAACTCAATGAAGCTGCAATTAAAGGTACCGGTGTATAATTCATTGAAAGTGTCAAAGATGGCATTAAATGCAAATCATAAATTTCAATTCTGGTCATCGCCCCGGCCCGCAGACCAGGCAGTATTAAACGTGTGATTCCTCCGAAGATCTTTACCGGAGTAAGAGTATAGTAGGTTTTAGCTGAACTTCTGAATGCTCCTGATATTGAATCCCTTAAAGCTACAAGGAGATCAATTGCACCAGGTCTGGTCCGGAACAGGGCAAGATCAGCTCCATTAAAAAAATAATTGCCGGATGTTGTGAAAATGTTTGTATTCTTCTTCCAGCGGATAAATCCAAGATCAGTAATACTACCTGACAACTCGGTTATTTCATCCGGATCATACACAAAACCTGCATCAATTGCTGCGCCGCGGTTTCCATTAAAAATATAGTCTCTGGCTATATTATTGAGTGAGTTATCAAAAGATAATCTGTTAATCAGACCATTGGGCAGGTATCCGACACTGACGGGGAAAGAGGCATTTAAACGTAATCCTATCAGAGCCTGAAGGGTAACCGGAATGCCGGCAGAGTTGAGAACAAGATCTGTGTGTCGTGAGACAGCATTTGCCATGCCTTGCAGGTACTTCACACGCAGACCGACCTTGAGGCCATCTTTTATTTCTTTTGCAGCGCTAACCCCGATTGAATTCCAGAGAGTGATTTCTGTTCCCAGGTGAGCCAGGTTTATGACAGATCCGCTTGGGTTGAGTGTCTGAAAATAGGCATCTCTTAACGCGGTGATATCATGAGGGTATGATAGAAGAAGATCGGTATGATTGGAAATGCCGAAGGTGAAATACCACTCCTTAAATCCAAAACCAAAGCCCAGAATATTGATATCTGTTTCTATCTGTGAATAATTAATCCCTGTTAATTTGCTGTCAAGTTTTGATAGGTTTACAAAGTAAGTGTCTGATTGAGACCCTGTTCCTCTCTCTATAACATCATGAAAACCAAATCCGGTATTGCGTATATTCATCTTTACGGAAGAGATTACCGGGAGTTCCACATATATTCTGCAGAGTTTAAATAATGCAGGATTTAACTGGTTTGCCTGGGGGATATCAGGCATCAGGTACAGGGTGTTATCCTGTGCATTTATGTTTTTGAACGGAATGGTCAGTAATAACGCCGTAAATATTATAAGAGCAAGCAATCTGCAACACTCACCTGACAGGAAAATATGAGGATATACTTTAACTGATGAATTAACCACTAAAAACGATATTAGCTAATACTGGTAAACGTATAATACAAGAAAAAAGTTTATCATTGCCCGTTACACGTTGCACATTTATCGTTTCACACTTCTCACGCCTTACTCCTCACACCTTCTTCTCAAACTTCAGATTCCTTACTCTTCCTGTGGAGACTTTGCATCCGGTAATCGTATTGTTATTATCCCTTATGAATTCTACATTTCCGAAATACCACTGATCTCCTGAAAACTGGTCAGGTTTCACAAGGATAAGATGAACATCACCAGTCCGGAAATGTCTTGCAATCAATTTACCAGATTCAACTACAAAGGAATAGGTTGTACTTAACTCAGGACTAAAATAATCTCCGGTAAACTCAGTAACGTTGACAGTAGCCGGGTCAAAATCGGGCAATCTCAGAGCCCAATGTTCTTCTCCATTCATTAAAACCTTTATTTTGCTGATTTTACCTGTTTCATCTCTATTAAAAGTAACTGTTGCAGGTACAACCTTTACCTCAAATGTTTTTGAAGATACCGGTGTCATAGGCGTTTTTACCAGTCCTGGCGCCTCAACAACAAGGTTTTCATTCTCCATTGATACAGAAGCCACAAATCCTGGCTGCATTTCATACTTACCGCAGTAAGAGAGAAGTGTATCATGATCTATTTTTATATTATTGTTATCAGAAATGACTTTAGGTGCTGTTTTAAGCTCAGCTTCTTTCTTCGGAATCTCAGTCACTTCTTTGTCCTTCATGTAAATGTCAATGATCATCAGGGCCATTCTGGAAGGGTCAAATGAAGCAAAATTGCTTAGTATATTCACCGAGAATTTTTGATCAGGAAACCTGAACAAACACGTCCGATAGCCTGCATCTGCACCATTATGTGAGATCATTTTCAGACCTTTGTATACTCCAATACCCTGTCCCATGGCATAATTAATCGTATCGCCCTTGTTAAGTGTGCCCTTCATATTCATCTTCCCGATGATGTCAGTACCTACAACTGGATTTTCAAAATTCATAGCCCAGAGGCTAAGGTCTTCCACTGTTGTGAAGAGACTTGTTGCACCAACAGTTGAATAGCTTAAGATGCTCTTTTTTAGACCAGTGCTGTCAGCATGATAAGAGTAAGCCCTGTTCTTTACAATCTTTTCACAATCGTCATAAAAAAGTGTGCTGGTCATCTTCAGAGGTTCAAAAATGTGCGTTCTTGTATATTCAGCAAATGTCTGGCCCGATACCCGTGCTACAACCTCTGCCAGAAGTGTAAATCCGGTATTGCAATACAGGAACTCATCACCCGGGTTGAAATTCAAATCTTTTTGTTTACTTACAAGTCTAATTACCTGTTCCTTTGTGATTATATCATCGAGACGCCAACCGGCCATAGCAAGAAGGTCCCACTGATCCCTCAACCCGCTTGTATGATGCATAAGCTCGTTGAGGGTGATCACTTTCCCAAAATCAGGGACTTCAGGAATGTATTTTCTTATATCGTCGTTTATTGAAAGCTTACCTTCACCCTCAAGCAGCAGTATAGAAAATGCGGTGAATTGTTTTGAGAGAGAAGCTATATGAAAAATTGTTGCAGGTGTAATAGGAATATTATATTCAAGATCGGCGCTTCCGTAACCTTTTTTGAAGATTACTTTACCATCCTTTGCAACGGCTACGCAAGCTCCCGGTGTCTGAGTGCTATTCCAGGCAGTAAAAAGCTGATCTATCTGTTTTTGTGGTGTGGAACCTTTCGGTTCAAGTTTTTCCCATGTGAGTTCATAATTACCTTGGTGGCCCTTTTTCTCCAGAGCAGTGATCTCAAGAGAATAATTACCTTTTTTATCTGAGAACAAAGTAACAAGCTCATCCCCTTTTCTGCTGTTCGGACTGTCAAAACTCTCTATCTTTTTTCCATCAGGATCATAAGTTGTGATCATTGCATCAACACCTTTTTGTACAAGCCTGAAGAATGCAAACTGGTCTTTATTCAGTTTTACAATATACTTGTGTTTTTCCCCGGCCTTTAATAATTCTGAAACTCTTTGTCCTTTTATAAGATCAGATTGTTTGTCCTGGCTTTTCAGAGGCAATGAAAAGCAAATTGTCAGCAGTATTGCAAACAGGGTGGAGGTGTTCTCTTTAAATTTCATTTTGGAGAGTTTTTAAACAATGAATTTATAAATAATTTCATTCAAAAGACTTTACAATATGAAAATTGCTGCAAGTTTAGTGCTAGTTGCTAGTTGCTTGTTACTCGTTTCTGGTTGTCGCGTTTCCCATTTCCTCAGACCTTTTACCACTCTCCTCATTCCTTAGCGGAATCTACGCTTCGCTTCGATCGCCTATAATATATAGTACATTACTTTTATCTTTATACTTTTGTCTTTTATCTTTAATTACTATTCACTATCTCACGTATTCAGTTTAAAGCTATGATTTCACAACGCCATTTATTTGATATTCCTGATGATGTCGCATATTTCAATTGTGCCTATTATTCACCTCAGCTTAATGAATCAAGAAAAAGATTGATTGAGGGAGTAAAGTCAAAGAGCCATCCATGGGAGCGTACACCTCCTGATTTCTTTACTGACGCAGAGAAGATCAGGAAGTCAGCTGCTGAAATTTTTGGCGGAGAACCCGATGGATATGCAATAGTTCCGGCAGTGAGCTATGGTATAGGCTCTGCAGCCAGGGCAGTAGAGCCACATTTGGGGAAAGGAGACTCTATATTGATCCTGGAAGAAGGATTTCCGAGTAACATACTGCCGTGGACGCGTATTGCAAAGGAGAAGGGAGTGCAGCTACTAAAAGTTCCGGTTCCGGAAGACGGAAACTGGACCAGGGCAATAATAAACAGTATAGATAAAAGTGTAAAGGTAGTTGCATTATTTACCTGTCACTGGACTAATGGCGCGTATATTGATCTCGTTTCAATAAGGCAGGCTATTGGCGATTCCGATATAATTATGGTTATAGATGCAACCCAGAGTCTGGGAGCGATGCCCTTTTCAATGGAACAGATAAGACCTGATTTCCTTGTAGCTGCGGGTTACAAATGGCTTCTTTGTCCTTATGGATTCACTCTTATGCATGTATCAGAACGTTGGAGGAATTCAAGGCCTCTGGAAGAATCCTGGCAGGCTCGTGAGAATGCTGAGGATTTCGGATCGTTGGTTCTTTCTTCAGATAAATATAAGAGCGGAGCACGGCGATTCGATGTCGGGCAAAAAGGTACACCAACGATATTGCCCGGGGTTATTGCCGCATTGGAGCAGATTAAAACCTGGGGCGTAGATCATATTTCTGATTCGCTAATCGAAATAAACAACAGGATTGCCGACCATCTTTCTTCAATGGGTTTTCAGTTGCCTGATACTTCTCAGAGATCCCCGCACATGTTCGGGGCAACAATTCCTGAGCGGTATAAAGGGAACCTTGTTGTTGAGTTAAGCAATAGAAAAATTTTCATCAGTCAGCGTGGCAACTCGGTTCGGTTTTCTCCGCATTTGCATATCTTAGAACATGACGTTGACCGTCTGTTGGGAACTCTAGAAGAACTCTTCAGGTAATTGTTTCACGTTCTTCATATTGATATCCATTAACCACAAAGTGCACAAAGTATTAAGAACTAAGTCGCAAAGGAGTTTTGTTTTTGACTTTTGACTTTTGTCTTTTGTCTTTTCTGAGCCCTGCGCCCTGAGTTCTGAGCTTTTTCCTCACGCCTCACACCTCAATCCTCAAGACTACAGGCTGAAGTCTTTCATTATATCCCGGTAGCCCCTGCCAATTGGGATAGATACTCCGTTAACTTCAACTATTTCTGCTGAATAGGATTCGATCTTGCTTATAGAAACTATAAATGACCTGTGGATTCGTTTGAAGAGATTTGAAGGCAAAAGAGACTCAATTTCGTGAGTGCTCATTTTTATGATGTATTCTTTTTTTGTTGTGATGATCTTTATATATTCCTGTTGGCTTTCAATATAAAGTATCTCTGAGAATAAGATTTTTACCCTCTTTTTTTGCACACTCAGAAATATAAAATCTTTTGAATCCTTCTTTTCATCCGGTTTCTGTTTAACGTTATCCGATTTTTTTACTTTGGTCACTGCTTTTAAAAAACGTTCAAAATTAAAAGGTTTTAAAAGGTAATCTGTTACGTTCAGATCAAATCCCTCTATGGCATATTGATGATATGCTGTCGTAATTATGACAGCCGGCGGATTTGTAAGGGTTTTGAGAAAGGACATGCCTTTTAGTTTAGGCAGGTGAATATCTAGAAATATAAGGTCTGTCTCATTTTGCATCAGGTAATCAGTTGCAAGAATAGCATCTTTGAATGTTTCCTCCAATTTGAGAAAAGGCACCTGCAAAATATAATCTGATAATATTTTTACTGCCAGCGGCTCATCCTCTATTATAATACACCTTATTTCAGACATGGCTTGCAAGATTAATTTTTAAAGTGGCTATAAACATATTTTCGCTCTGCTGTAATGTGAGATCATAATCTTTATAGAGCAGTTCGAGCTGGCGTCTGATGTTGGAAAGACCGATGTTTTCTTTAACGGGCCTTTCACCTGGAGATCCCTCAACAGAATTTTTAACAATGAACTCCAACTGTTTTTTATCAGCGGAGAGATAAATATCCATAAATGGATTATCTCTTGTCTCAGAGACGCCATGCTTGAAAGCATTTTCAACCAGAGGGATCAGCAATAGTGGTGGTAACGGTTGTTTTATATCTTCAATCTTATACCTGAAATTTATATGCAAAGAATCATCGTAACGCAATTTTTCAAGTGCTATATAATCATTAATGATTTTCAGTTCCTGTTCTATAGGAATATATTCTCCCCCGGTATCATAAAGCATAAAACGCAAAATATCCGACAGACGTAGAATTGATTCAGGAGCAAGGTCAGACTTATCCCTGGAAAGTGAATAAATATTATTTAAAGTATTGAATAAAAAATGAGGATTCGTTTGTGACTTGAGATAGGTTAATTCTGCTGTCTGCTTCTCAATACGCAGTTTTTGTGTTGACTCGATTAATTTTCTGTAATCATAGAAATGTTTTATGATTCCGAAAAATACCACCGACATTACACCAAATGAGGCCTGGGCTGTAAGAGTTTCTTCAATTGACTTGTATGTTGTTAAAACTGTATAAATATGTAAGCCGATTCCGATTCCTCTCCATAGATACAATCCCAGAGAACCTATCATAAACTGGATCCACAAGGCAATAAGGAAGAGAACAATATTGTAAAGAACGAATCTCCGTTTCTTCATTACAAATGGCAAGGTTCTCTCGAAAAAAATATAATTGACACCAATAATAAAAAATGCTCTCCAGGTTTCATTCAAAAACCTGGGTGCAAAGGTATCGGGGTAATTTGCTAAAATGTTAAAAAGCCATATCATTAAATATGCAGCCCCTACCCATAAATAAAACTTAAACCGCTGTATGGTGAGTGATAATTTCATCTTGTTGTTCTTGTGTTAAAACCGGCTCACAAATATCGTAAATTAGTCAATTAAAAAACAATGAAACTTCATCTCCCTCAATAAACTACATCATTTTTACCTCCGGAATTGTCTCTCATATTGACTCAAAATCGAAGTTCGTATACATTAGACTGCTGTATATTGACATGTGAAATTAATGTTCTTCTTAATAAATAATTTTGAATAATTAAAACTTGAATTATGAAAGAGAATGAAATAAATATAAAAAAGTATTTTAGTGTAAATAAAATATTAAAATTCGGAGAGGATGTTACGGGTTATGATATCCCGGTTTTAAATGAACGGGAAATCAGAGCAGCAGCAGGGTTACTGTTTGTAATTATGTTTTTCTCAATCCTGCTGGCAATTTTAAAGGGAAATTTTCTAATGTTAAAGTATGCTATTACGGCATTCCTTACAGATATGTTTATCCGGGTCTTTATTAATCCGGAATTTTCACCCTTCTTAATTGCAGGGCGACTTATTGTCAGAAATCAGGTTCCGGAATATGTGGGGGCAGCCCAGAAAAAGTTTGCCTGGATTATAGGTTTGGTTTTGTCAGCTACCATTTTCACTCTCGTGGTGGTGGTAAATTCATACAGCCCCATATCAGGCATAATCTGTATGATTTGTCTTGTATTCTTATTCTTCGAAACTGCGTTTGGTATTTGCCTGGGATGTAAATTTTATAAAATATTTTATAAAGAAAAAGCCCGGTATTGCCCCGGAGAGGTTTGCGCAGTAAAATCAAAGCATGATATTCAAAAAACTTCCGGGATCAAGATATTTATTGTATTTGCATTTATCACCTATATCTTTCTTACTGTTGTTGCATTTAATGATGAATTTAAAAAAAGGCCAACATATCTGTTTGAAAATAAAAGTTCTATAAATGAAAATAAAAACCTGAAAAAATGAATACCAACAAAATGACCCTACGGTTTTCAAAGCTATGCCTGCTCTTCTTAGTTACAGGTATCTTTATTATGTCACAGTCAGTGAAGGCGGGAGAGGAGAGAGGCAATCTTGTCAATGCTAAATGGCTTGAGCAAAATCTTAAAAACACAGGTGTAATCATACTGGATGCATCACCATCCCAGGTCTATAATGCAAAGCATATTCAGGGAGCAGTAAGCGTTGACATTTACAGCTGGTACGGTCTCAAAGAGATACCGGTTTCTGATATGGAAAAAATCTACCAGGCATGGGGAATCAGTTCCGGGAAAAAGATTGTAATGTACGATCAGGGAGGAACAATACTAGCGACGAGGCTATTTTACTCCCTTTATTATAACGGTTTCCCGGCGAAGGACCTTTTGATTCTCGATGGCGGGCTTTTTAAGTGGCTGGAGGCAGGATTTCCTGTAACGAATGAGATTATCCCGGTAACTAAAAAAGGTTCTTTTACAATCAATAAGACTATTGAATCTGTGAAATCGGAGCTGCCTGAATTCCTTACTGCATCAGGAGATCTCGCAAACAATGTTTTACTCGATGCACTCAGCCCCGACTGGCATTTCGGAGAAGTTGCTCCCTTTAACAAAGCCGGCCACATCCCCAATGCCATCATGGTTCCCAGCGCTGACTTTTTCAATCCTGATAAGACCTTCAAATCGACTGATGAAATAAAGAAAATGCTGAAATATCTTAATATCAGGCCTGAACAGACTGTCTATACACATTGCGGAGGTGGAGTAGCTGCCAGTGTGCCGTTTTTCGCCCTGAAATTCCTTGCAGGCTTTCCCAAAGTTAAGCTATACAAAGAGTCACAGCTGGGATGGCTCTCCGATGAAAGAGAACTCCCTTTCTGGACTTATGATGCTCCGTTAATCATGCGCGAAACAAGCTGGCTTCAGTTCTGGGGTGGCAGGATGATAAGGATGTATGGAGGTACAAAGGTCAGCATTGTCGATGTGCGGTCTGCTGACGAATTTTATAAGGGGCATATACCTTTTGCTCTTAATATCCCTGCCGATATATTCAAAAAAAATTTAAAAGATCCAGGCAAGATGGCAGAGATCCTTGGGAAATCGGGTGTCAATGCATCTCTGGAAGCGGTTGTAATCTCAGACGGATTGCTGACGAAGGATGCTGCCCTGGCTTTCCTGATGATGGAGAATCTGGGACAAAAAAAGGTCTCGGTCTTCATGGATTCGATGGATAAATGGGCCAGACCAGGTTTCACACTGACCAAGGATTCAACTGTTGTCGGCACAAAAAAAGTTCCTGACCCGTTATCCATACCTCTGATGCCTTATCAGGGCAATACCAGAAGGGATGTTATAATATCGGAGCTGAAGAGCGCCCACGGAATTTATCCGAGGATAATTATTGCTTCTGGAAAGGATGTTCCGGCTAAAAATCAGGAGGACAAAGTAGTTCATATCGAATATACTGATCTACTGAATAGTGACGGTACACCTAAGGCCGCTAAAGATATCTGGAAAATTCTGGCCGGTGCAGGTGTGTCGAGATATGCAGAGCTAGTCTGTTTCTCCAGTGATACAGGTGAAGCCGCAGTCAACTATTTTATTCTTAAGCTTATGGGCTTCCCGGATGTAAAAGTTCTGGTGATATAACAACCGCGCAACGGCATAAAGGCACAGGGCACAGGGCGAATTAACTATGTGTATCTCTGTGCTACTCTTTGGAACTCTGTGTCTCCTCTGTGATCCTCTGTGTAAGTTCTTAATTTTTATTTTCCCGCAGATCACGCAGATTTTCGCAGTTCAAATCCTCCTACTTAAAGCCTGACACCTCACACCTCACACCTTTCTTCCCATTGTCGTGCTTCCTTTTTGGTTTCTTCAAACTTCCCATTAAATTGCATGTTATATTGACTGATTTAAAACGGAACTAAAATTATGAGCTCAGTGATTCCGGAATATTCTCCGGTAAATGGGAAAACCTATTCCCTTTTTGGGAACTCAGAGTCGACATCGGGGTATTATGAAACTATCGCGATGCTCGCTGATAAAATTCTTGAGCTGAATCCTGATCTACATTACCTGATCGATAACATTACCCGGTTCTCATCAAAAAGGAAAACCCTGAGAAGATCACTTGAAAAAAAGAAGAGTGGTAACTTGATGACAGACATCTTAAACCTCATTCATCCTCATCTTAAAAAATATACTGAGAATACTGAAGAACACCTGAAAACACTTTCCCTGTCTAAGTTTTTCGATAAAAGGCTAGCTACCACAAGAGAGCAATATCATCTTTACATGCTTGAGATTGAATTGACCAACCGTTTGTTTGTTTCTGAATTCATAAAGGCAGACAAAAAGATCGCTTTAATGCCTTATTGTCTGCAGGATTTTACTGTTAAATGTAAATCAGAAAAAAACGGTTTTGATTTTCAGTGCAGGCATTGTTCTGGAAAGTGTTTTCAAAATCATGCGAGTACAATCCTGAAAATCCATGGTATTGAACCATATATATGGATGGAAGGTAATATGAAGCAACTGGCAAAATACACATTAAAAGAAAGAAGATCTTTTAGTGTACTTGGTATTGCGTGCATACCTGAACTGACCTGGGGTATGAGAACCTGCCGGAAAAACGATATTCCGGTCATAGGGATCCCTTTAAATGCAAATAGGTGTGTCCGCTGGTTTGGAGAGTTCTTTCCAAATTCTATTGACCTTGTTGAGCTTGAGAGACTACTCAACCTTCGATAGTTTATGTTCCCGCATGGCTCACACCTTCTTCCCGTGTGTCATGCGCTTTGCGTTGTGCGTCTTCAATATCACATTTCTTTTGATTTGCCGGTTTTCCTTTGTAAATTTGGAATAACGCTCGCTGCGTTTATTTACAACAACAATTCTTTGAATTGGAAATCACAATTTGTGATAACATGCTACGCGTTAAAAATTTGAGGTCGCAATTTGCGTCCTCCGATGACGAATATTATCGTTTAAGGTCACAAAATGTGACCTTAAAGAGAGGTCAGCATACAAAGTACATGCCATTTGCGTTTACAGACCATGGAATACTTATGCTTTCAAGTGTTCTTAATAGTGAAAGAGCTGAGAAAGTGAGCTTACTTATTATTGATACTTTTGTAAGGTTGCGGGAGATTCTATTCATTCGTAAGGATATGTCATATCAACTTGAAAAGATACAGACCAAAATCGATGAACATGATAATCAAATAGATATAATATTTGAATATCTCAAAGAATTAGAACAATCAAATCAGGAAGAAATCGATTTCAAAAAACGAAAACGGATAGGATTTAAAACTAATTAATTCAAAATAAGCATAAATATGAGTTCAGAAGACGAAGATGATAACCCGAAACCTGAAAGGCTTCCAATTTACCGGAAAGGAAAAGAGATTTTTGATCTAGTGAATAAAATTGCCGCTCTTATCCCTGAAGACAATGAGTACCTTATGGAGGTGAAAGGCCAAATGCTATGTGATGCAGCGCTTCTTTCTGTAAAAGTAGCAGGTGCTGAGGTAGCTGGATTGTACGATCATAAAATGGAAAATGCTGCAATAATCCGTAAAGCAGCACGTGATCTGATGATCCAGAATCATTCTCTCGATGCGTTTGGTTTTGAATATGTTGAATACTATCAGATTGTAAGAGACCTTATTGAAGAATACCGTCTCCTGTTCATAGACTGGGTGGCGGGATTTGACAAATGGGATTATATAATTGATCGTTGGGGACTGTTTAATCCTCCGGGTGTTGGTCCGTTTGATAAAGATCCGGACGATGATATTCCGTTTCGAGGTTTTGAAGAGGATCCTGGTGAATGATCTGAGCGCCATCTTTTTTGGCCACCAGGACACTAAGGCACAAAGTTTCACAAAGAGCTATCCTCTTCAACCGTTTCGCCGTTCCTTATAGTAACAATCAATTCACTATTCGTATTAAACACATATATCACTTATATGAATCATCATGTATTTATTTTTCGACACTGAAACTACAGGACTACTTACAGTCCTGGGGTCTTGAAATTGAAAGTTCAAAGGCTTCCAACGACATTTCACAGGCAGTTGCTCAATAATTTTTAATACTATATTAAACCAAAGTCCAAAATCCATTGTTATTCTAACATTGTTATTGTAAAAAGTTATTAATCAATATCTCGTATTAGTTAATTAAAAACTCCACAAATGAAGACAATGTATTTAAAATCAGCTGCATTCATGTTTGTCATTATGTTTGCAGCAAATGTTGCTTACTCTCAGTCGTCTGCAGAGTACAAAACAAAGATCGAGTCAATGAACAAAGAGATGGCAAAAAACATGCTGTCAGGTAACTCAGCAAAAAATCTGAGTCTCTACACCGATGATGCCATCTCTATGCCTGCCAATGAACCAATGGCTGATGGTCTACCCGCTATCAAGAAATCAAATGAAGAGATGATGAAATCAGGTATGAAGGTCACCGCTTTTGAACCGACCACACTTAAGGTGATGGTTAACGGAAATCAGGTAACGGAGATCGGAACTTACAAGTTCAGCATGACAATGCCCGGGACGGATAAGCCGATGGATGATCACGGGAAATATCTGACTGTATGGGAAAAACAGAAAGATGGCAGCCTCAAGATAAAAATCGAAACCTGGAACTCTGATGTTAACCCTATGATGGGTCAGGCGAATCAGTAGTCTCATGAAGGCGTAAAGCTCAGGATACACCAGGAGCGAAGAGACGCAGTTCCGCGCAGCGATAGATCACAAGGTAGGTTGAGGTTAAGGTTGAGGTTGAGGTTGAGAAGAATGAGTGATGACTAAGTCATCTAACCCCTTACTCCTCACTCCTTACTCCTTTTTCTACTTGCTCCAGTTTATAAAGTACGTATTTCCCAGCAGATCGTTGTACGGAATTGTAATACCGGATAGATGTGAGATGTCAATAGGAGTAGCTGGTATATAAGTAAATACCCCCTCTACATGTTCCCCTTTATGCTGACCGGTATTGGCATTACAAATCCATGGACTGTTAAAATACTGGTTTTGAGCTTCATCGGTGAATTGTATCATAAGATCAGTCAGAAAGTTGATAGGATCTATCGAAGTGCCATCGGGCAGTTTGTATTCCAGGGATATTGAAGTAACCTTTCCTTCGCTGTTGGTGTGCAGAGTAGGCAAGACAAATAATTGACTGAGGCTGGCATCATTATTGGAATAAACCATTGTACATTTGTAACCATCTATATTTATTGAATATGTCCCTTTCTCGAAAAATCCGCCTGTTCTGTTAATACCCGAATAAAATCCATCCATTCCGTCACCATTAATAAAAAATGTGGTAATATCATTATAGGGGTTTTCAACAGGTCCCGACACAATGATACTATTAGGTTTGCCGAAGCCTTTTCCTCCATCCAGTTCCATATGAGAACCAATGCTACTATAGTCAATATCAGACATTAAAGGTGTGATGCTATTCAGTCCCCAGTGGCTTGCATGTACCCAGAACCGGGTCTTAATAAAAAGTTGTCTGTCGTTTAAAACATCAAGAATATTATCATTATTTGCGTCAATGTTTTTGGCCAGTGTCTCAAAAAAACCGTCAACTGCCTTTAACCTGTTTATTTCATCGTCGGTTATTATAATTTCATTGCCAAAAGGATCATGGGATGGGATAACAGAAGTTCCGGACAGTGTAAGATCCGCCAGATTGATGGTAGTATTTTCTCCTTCTATTAACTTATTTAGAGGCAGAAGGAATAATCCACGGCTGGCGAGTGTTCCTATATATTTATTGTCTGCATCGAGGAAGACCAAAGCTGTAGCCGCTCCCATTGTGGCAGTTACTGTAAAGGAACCATCGGTAATATCGATAATTTCTGAAGAGAGATTACCATTATCCAGATCTACCACAAACACTTTTTTTGCATCAGAAAGTTGTACTGTATTAAGCGATTTTGCCCCGCTGCCCTTCATGCTGCTGCTCTGGGAAATTTTACCTTTTATTACAATTCCTGAACCTCCGGAATTTTTGTCTTTAGTACAGCTGACAATCATAATCAGAACAGCGAACATTAGAAGTGAATTTCTCATAATTGGTTTTTTCTAAATTTACTTTATTTAATGATTTATACGAGCAAAAGTTTAAAAAGTTGGAAATTGATTTCAACCCTTTTGGATCTGTCTTTAACTCGACTTTTCTAAATGCCGGTTGTTAACTTTCAAATCGCAAATTACAGTGCATCAGAAAATATTAGTTGACAAATGAGTAAAGACCAGACAGGAAACCTTTTAGTTTTTTAGAGCCATTTGGGGATAAAATAGCAGAATTGGTTATGTGGCTCAGGGAATTTGTATGGGACTTATATCCTTTAACAAATGAACTGATCTATAATAACTATGATGCGGTTGCTTTTAGATGGTCGCCCTCGAGTGTTCGAAACGTTCCTTTTAATTTTAATCAACAATGATTTATTGAAAACTTAATGGTTTTCAACATTGAATCATGCTTGTTAACAGCAACTATTAAGACAAAAATAAGGATTTTTTAAAAACTAAGTGGTTATCAACAAAAATAAGATTAAGTGTTTGTAAATCAAATATATTACAAATATACTAATTTATATATATATTTATATTTGTCACAGCAATTAGCTGTGGACAAAGAATTAAAAAATATACATGCCAGAGATCTTCTGAAGTTGATTCCAGAAGATAAATTTGCTTCTATCATAAAGGATACCAATGTTGACTTCCAGGTAAAGAAGTTATTTGGCAGAACCATGTTCTTTTTACTTTTATACGGACTGCTTGATAGTAAAAGATCGAGTCTGCGAACCCTCGAACAATCCTTTAAGACACAGAAGTTTAAGGTGCTGTTTAAAATAGATCCTCTTCAACAAATCAAATACAACTCTCTTTCAGACAGATTAGCAACGATGAATGTTGACTTCTTCAAAGATGTTTATGAGATGCTCTATGATTTACTTTCAACTTATTATAATGAGACGGATCGTCTCTCATACAACATAATAAGGGTAGACTCAACAATGGTAGCAGAAGCAGCTAATAAATTGGAAAAGGGTATGATAATAGGTAATCAGACCGATAAAAAGTCAAAACAGGTAAAATATACCTTCAGCATGACCAATCTTTTTCCTAGTAGTGCAGAGCTATTTACTGATCAAAGTGACCTTAATGAGGGTGTTACAATACCGCAAGTAATTAAAAACTATATAGATAAAAGAGATAACAATGTTTTTGTTTTTGACCGTGGAGTAAAAAGCAGAAAAGTATACAACGAGCTTGATCAAGAGTTGTGGTTTGTTACCCGAATCAACCCGGGAGCAATCTATGAAGTAGTAGGGTCATTTGAATTGGAGAAGAATCTTGTTATCGGCAACCTTACCATAAAGGCAGATGAAAAAGTAATACTATTTGATAAACGTCATAATAAATCCAACCCATTTCGTCTTATTCAGACCGAAGATCAAAAGGGTAAAGCTTTATGGTTCGTTACTAATCTTTTGGAAGATAAGGTTGAAACAATAATTGAAATCTATAAAAAGCGGTGGGATATTGAAGTCTTCTTCAGATTCCTTAAACAGGAATTAAACTTCAAACATATATTCTCAACTAAGATCAACGGATTACAGATCATGTTGTACATGACTATGATTGTTTCAATGCTTATTCTTGTGTACAAAAAAGCTAATAACCTTGGATACAAGCTTGCAATGTTCCAACTTTTTTACCAACTCGATGATATCTATGGTGAAATGCTGGTGGAAAGATTAGGAGGTGATCCCAACCTCGTTTTTCGATAGCTGCTTTATAAGTAAGCTATCACACTAAATATCAATGATAAACAAAATTATAAAAAAGTTCTTTTACACATTAATTAAGGTTTCGAACACTCGAGATGGTCGCCCACTGCCACACGCCATACGTCGCATGCCGCACACCATTTCAAAAAAGAAAACTTATTTTTGTAAACAATCTCATTGATCTATTTACGAAAACGAAATGAAAAACATTCTTTTATTAACTGTTTTGATTGCCTCCCTCTCCAGATCAGGCAGCCAATTTAGAATACAGGTTGAGGGCTGCATAAACGACAAATCTGACAGAGCGGATGTAAATGTTGTGACTGGCAGAACATATTCAACCACTTTTCCCCTGACTGAAAGTCCGATTTCTGAAGGAGGTAAATGGATCAATGGCAGCAAAGAAGGTCTCGACTGGGGTTATATCTCTACAACAGCCGGACAAACCCATACGCATCCCGGAACTGCACCCTATGCTGATGCAACAGCTTTGCTGACCGGAGGATGGGGTCCTGACCAGATAGCATTGGCTACCGTCGGAAATATCTCAAATGCATGCCAGAGCGATACATGCTATCCTGAGGTGGAACTTCGTTTGCGTTCTACGCTATCGGCTCATGTATGCAATGGATATGAAATCACATTTTCATTAAAACCTAATGGCAAAGCCTATCTTATCATTGTCAGATGGAACGGACCCATTGGAGACTTCACTTATCTTCTCAACCAGCAGGGCTCGCAGTACCAGGCAAAAACCGGTGATGTAATCAAAGCAACGATAGTCGGAAATGTTATCTCAGCATATTTGAATGGGGTACTGATGGGGCAGGCGACCGATAATGTATTTACGTCAGGGAATCCTGGCATGGGGTTCAATGAGAAAACATATAACGGCGATTATGGTTTTTCAAGCTTTTCGGCATCAGATATGCCTTGATATTTTCATTTCTTTTGCTCCTCCAAAAGAACCGAGCAGAAAATAATTTGGTTTTTCTAATGAGCTTATCCTGCGAGTTCGCCATAGGCAAATGAAACAAAGAAAAGGAGTCTCGAACCGAGCAGAACGAGAGGCACGGATTACAAATCCGCGCCATCTCTGCGAGTTCGGCGAAGCCAAAGTAACTGCATAAAGGCATAAAGGCGAAGGACTTTGCGACTTTGCGTCTTTGCGAGAATTCATTTACCCCAGAGTAACTCGGAGTTTGTATCGGAGTAACACAGAGTTTATTAAAGCAAGCAAAACCCACCCCTTACCCCTCCAGGGAGGGGAATTGTTTCTTTGCGTCCAAGAACCCAGTTACATAACGAATTTAGTCCCCCTTTAGGTGGATAGCCGCAAAGCGGCAGGGGGTCGGCTACTTTGTGTGTATTGCGGTTAAAATTTTCCCGCAGATTGCACAGATTATAGCGAATCACACCGGAAAATAGTCTTGCGGTCAACTGGCACCAATTATCATATCACTCATTCTGATTGCCGGATTATGATATTGGGGCAGATCTATATCGAAATTCGGGTGACGTATTGCAAAATTTGGACACCACTGGATACATGCATGGCAGAGTTCACAAATGTGGCGGAACACAGGCCTTCCGTTTTCGATTTTAATATTACCGCGTGGACAAAGTTTTGCACAGTTTCCACATCCTTTGCAGGTATCCCTGATAATAAAATTTGTATCGGCTGAAGGGAATGATTTAAGTCCCATTTCATGAAACAGAGAACCGAAAATATTAGCTGGCCAGGAACTTGTCTCAGGTTTATTCTTTAACAGATTTTTTATTGCCAAAACTAATTCATTTAATCTTACATTGTCAGTTTTGATTTTTTTTCTCTGAGAATCGAGAATCTTGA
>Ga0302164_10000263_pt1 | contig 19024 bp, 16 predicted proteins | sample I_Fen_E3_1_FD_193500 | JGI IMG/M metagenome (GOLD analysis project Ga0302164, IMG submission 193500) | Peat permafrost microbial communities from Stordalen Mire near Abisko, Sweden - I_Fen_E3_1 | ecosystem: Environmental > Terrestrial > Soil > Wetlands > Permafrost | place: Sweden: Abisko...
CAATCTTTTAATAAATGGTTTTACCACAGGTATAATCCTTTGTTTATTTCTTTTACCAGTGACTTTCAAAGTACCCTCCGAAAGATCAATGTCATTATCTCTTAACCCTATTAATTCAGCCCGTCTCATACCTGTAACATAAAGAAGTTCAATAATTGTCCGGTTTCTTATCCCGGCAAAGCTGTCTCCAAAACTATAATTATCTAAAAGGTTGTTTATCGCCTCTTCTTCAATAAAAACCGGAAGATGTTTTTTTCGTTTGGGCAATACAACCTTTTCAAGAGGATCGTTTTTAATTATACCCTCTTTTCTCAAATAGCGGTAAAATACCCTCAGGCATGAGATTTTTCTGTGAACGCTTATTGTTGAATAGTCATTGTCGAGCATACTTACTATCCAGGCTCTGATATCATGTGATGTAACTCCAATGGGATCTTCCGGGAGCCCAAGAGATGACAGGAAACGAAAAAACTGGTCCAGGTCATTTAAGTATGACCTGACAGTATGCAGTGAATACCGTTTCTCGATTTGCAGATATTGTAAGAACGATTCCTTATGGCTCATAAAGGAACCTGTTTATCCATGTTGTTAAAAAATAAGATGAACAGAACGAACTATTCTTCGCCCTCTTGCATCTTTTGAACATATGCTGCCTTCTTGATCTCTTCTCTCCGGCGTACTGACGGTTTGATAAAAGCCTGACGTGAACGCAATTCACGAATTACTCCGGTTTTCTCAAATTTTCTCTTGAACTTTTTCAAAGCTCTTTCGATATTCTCGCCTTCTTTTAATGGTACAATGATCATAATTGATATTTCAGTTTTTAAACGAGGCGCAAAGTTAGAAATAGAAAAAGTCTTTTCAAAACAATTGTGGAAATAATTTATCTGTATTTGTTAATTTATTAGTCTTTATAATCCTTTTTTTTATCCAAATATGATATAAAGTTACTACTTTTTTTTCTGAAGAGAACAATAAGTTTTTTGCATCTGTCCAATGGCATGAAAAAAATATCATAATTACATTCTGACATCCCCTTGCTCCACTTAAACGGTGGGTATATCGTAACACCTATTAGCATTAATTTACTTGATCAGGACAAAATAGTGATTTTAATATCGAAAGCCATTCCCCTTCAAAGGGGGAATTCCTTGGGTGTGCCTTGTAAATTATCTGATCAAGCAGATCATTCATCAAACTTAAGATAAGGACGCACTTTAATAGCTTTTTCCATTGAAATCAGCTTATTATCTGTCAGATCATCGATAGATTTTATTCTGCCTTTTAGTTCCCTGTACTTAAGTATAGCAGTCACCTCATATTTTTCAAAATAATGTAAATGAGATAGTTCCTTGTATCCCGCCGAATTAATATCGATCCTTCTTACTACTGTCGAGTCTGCAAAAACACGGTCCTTTATCATATTAAATGTTTCTTCAGGCAAACCATAGACTTCTTTGAGCTGGCTGATCCTGGCGAATCCCCCTAGCAAATGTCTGTATTTAATAATCCTTGATGACAATACCGGACCAATTCCTGGAAGTTTTATCAGCTCAGAAGAATCACTCAGATTGAGGTCTGTCATTTGTTTTTGATGCCTTGCAGGAAGTTTGCTGAAATTGTTTGCAGCTCTTTTGCTATTTACTTTCGAAAGGCCACGGTAATTATTCCGGCTTGCATTATGTAAAGTATCCCGGGAAGCCTTTATACTATCAAGCGAAGACGATGTTCCCGAGAATGAGTTTTCAATGATGGAAACTTCAGAAAGCTCACCCGCTTTCAGGGTATTTCCGGTAATATCCCTTAGGGAAACCTGACTGTCAGGAACCAAGTATCTAATTGCTATTATCAACACTACCAATAGCAGTAAGATAAAAGTTGATCTTCTCTCCCTCCGGGTAAAGCCAAACCAGTTCTTAATTGGTTCCCTTACAAAATTCATATTTAAAAATGCAATGAGACTATTGCAAATTAAGAAATTCCTGGGAATATCAGGTAATAACAGGAATTTTTATTTAGCGAATGCCTCGGTAAAGATACTGAAGGTTTGGTCAGAAGTCCGGAGTCCGAAGTCCGCAGGGAAATTCAAAATCAGAAAGCAAAGTTAAAAGATTTTACTTCGGACTTCGGGCTTCCGTCTTCTGACTTCTGAAATCAGAACGGATATCCTATACCCAGAACAATTGTAAAATCATTTCGCTTGTACGGTCCGTTGAGGAATATCCATTTTGATCCTGCCTCAGGAGGAACTGCAACCCCGTTTATAGGACGAAGCCCCAACAAAGGATCCCTGAGTTTCATACCTATATCGATTCTTGCGATGACGAATTTCAGATCGAATCTGAATCCTGTTCCGGTTCCTACAGCAATATCTTTGTAGAAGTTTCTAAAGGTGAATTGTGATCTGGGCCTTGCAGGGTCGTAATTATAACTCCAGATATTCCCGGCATCAACGAATAATGCACCCTCCAGTATCCAGAAAAGTTTAAACCGGTATTCAGCGTTTGCCTCCAGTTTTATATCAGCTGTCTCATTCAAGAATTTGGAGGTATCAACATAAGAGCCAGGACCAAGAGATCTGACCTGCCATGCCCGGATATCGTTCGCCCCTCCGCTGAAATATTGTTTTTCGAATGGTACCGCTCTTGAATTGCCATAGGGTATCCCAACACCAATAAAACCCCTGTAAACTATTGAACTAAGGTCATTGAATTTATAATTATACCTGAAATCAATATCTCCTCTGACATATTGTGCAAAGGGTTGTCCTAAAAGAAAATAGCTGTTATAAACAGAATTTCCTGGTGTATAGTTTGTACTGTCGGGTTTCTTGCTGGCGCCGGTAAGTTTGTACAAAGCAGAGAGAAGATTTCCTGAAGTTTCAGTATTTACCCTTACAAACCAGTAATCTTTTGAATTCTTGATTTTCTGATTATTGTAGATAAATGAGTAATTCCCGCCCAATATCAATACGTCCTTATAACTGCTGGTCTGATATGATGACCTCTCAATTGTAGTAAGGTAAGCTGAATCAATATGTGGAAGTTTGACTATGTTAAACTGAAGAGGATTAAGAATGTGCTCCTGGTAATTCCCTGCTTTCCAGTCATATCCGAAAGTAATATTTGCAACCGTTCTGACATAAACAGGTAGTTTCTGAAAGTTATAAGCGGCTAGTAAGGTTGTTGACGGGTTATATTTCTTAACAAAACGTTCCATTCTCACAAAAGGAACCATAAATTTCGGAAGCCTCAGACTGGTCTCAACTCCATATTCTTCTGTACTCGACAGACCCGAAGTTGACAGGCTGTTATTGGCCTGCGTATATGCGGAATACGCGCCTTTCAGCTTGGTGCTGAACAATTCGGCACCATGAAACAGGTTTTTGTGCTGGTAGATGAGGTTGAGGGCTCCTCCGAGGTTCCCGGCTGAATTTGTCCCTTCTAGTTCTACTTTATATGACTGCTGGCTAAGAAGGGTAAGTTGAATATTGCAATCAAGCATTAATTCCATACCCTGCCGGGCTTCATTGTTTTTTGAATCGCTAAAGCTGATATTAACTAATCTGTATATTTTAAGTCCAAGCAAATGGGTCTGAGTCTGCTCAGTGCTGGTCACACTGTAAACTGATCCGGCATTCAGATAAAGTGACTGAAGAATAAGGTCATATTTCACATCATGTTTCTTCCTTGATGTAATAAAATAATACCCATTATATAGTGTAGTATCCAGACCCTGGAGATAGGCTTCTCCACCTTCAAGAGCCTCTTTTGGAACAAAATCAGGATATATGTAAACATTTTTTACAGTATATACGGCAAAAAGTCCTGTATTTATCCTGTTATTTGCGTCAAGCTGCGAAAAACTCCTGATATTATATTTAATATCTACCTGCCTGTTGCCAATAGTACTATCAACAACAAAATTGATATAATCATTTGAAAACCCATAGAAACCATGGTCTCTGATAAATCGCTCAAATCTTGTTCTCTCAGCCTGCATAACATCAACGTCATAGGGTTTACCTCTCCTGATAATACAATTTACTGAGTCAAAGAAACAGAGGTTCCTGATATTGCTGTCAGGAATCTCATAAGTCAGGTTTCGTATGGTATATGGCCGTAACAGAGAAACATTGTAGTAAACATCCGATTTCTTACTTACAGTTTTGACGGTGTCAGTTACTTTCCCGTCAAAATAACCTTTTGACGCAACGTATGATTTAATCTGGTCCCTGGTTTTGTTTGTTAAAAAAGGATCGTAAATAACCGGCTCTTCCCCTATATTTCTTAACCAGGCATGCGGCCACCGAGTCTTTTTAATATTTGACAGATTATATAAACCCAGGTGGAACCTTGCTCCAAAAATCCTCTTGTTAGGGGTCTGTTTGATATAAGGAATGAGATCACTGTTTTTAACTCCTTCCTTATTTACTTTAATGTGATTCTCGTTTAAAAGGCTTTCACCATCAGGGACATATTTTGTTGGATTGCAGGATGTTATAAACAAAAAAAACAAGATTATAAAAATACAATATCCTGTTTTATCAGTTTTAATATATGTAAAGGAATTCTTCAAAATCTGCCTAAAACTTAAACTCAAAGATATCAATAAAAATCTGAACTGAATGAATAAATAATATGACACTTGAAGTGATGTAAGGAATCTTACACTTAATAAAAAACTTTTTCCCAAATCGGTATTATTTTATAACCTTTGGGTAAATTTTTAAGATAGTTATAATTTGATTATTACAACGATAGAATGATCAGCAAGTCCAAAATCAGATTCATTAGATCTCTGCAAAATAAAAAAGTCAGGGATGAAGAGAGACTATTTGTAATTGAAGGGGATAAACTTGTCAGGGAATTCTTAGCTGCCAGATTCCCTGTCAGGATGCTTATCGCAAAACCTGAATTTCTTAGCAGCCTCCTGCCGGAAATGATCCAAAACATAAATGAAATTGAAGCTGTCAGTTATGAGGAACTTAAGCAAATGAGTACCCTGAAAACACCTCATAATGCACTTGCCATTGTTCAAATACCTGAATCTGAAATGATTGTATCAGAAATAATTAAGCAATTCTGTGTCGCGCTCGATTTTGTGCAGGACCCTGGGAACATGGGAACAATAATAAGAGCTGCCGGCTGGTTCGGCATTAAAAATATAGTTTGTTCAGTTGACTGTGTCGATGTTTATAACTCAAAAGTAATCCAGGCAAGTATGGGTGCATTACTTCATGTAAATGTATTTTATACGGATCTGAAAACACTATTCACCAATGCCATCAAAAACTCTGTCCCTGTTTATGGCACCATGCTGGATGGAAAATCAATCTACGATCATAAGCTTGATAACAAAGGCATTATATTACTTGGTAATGAATCTAAGGGTATCTCAGATGAACTTATTCCATTTATCACAGAAAAAATAAGGATCCCTAAATATAGTAACGCAAAAGAAGGGATCGATTCACTGAATGTTGGAATGGCCGCTTCAGTAGTTTTTTCTGAGTTTCTGAGGAAATCAGACAACTTAAATAATTAATAAAATTATATTTGCTCAAATTTTAAGATATTATGCCACAAACAGAATTCAAAGTGTACGGCGTCAGATGGGTGATGCTTACAGTATATATGTTCATGGTCGCTGTGAATCAGCTCTTATGGATCACATTTGCTCCAATAACGGGAGATGCAACAAAATATTACGGCGTATCTGATCTCCGGATTGGAATTCTTTCAATGTGTTTCATGATTGTTTATATTGTTGTATCAATTCCGGCGTCATGGATTATAGACAGATTCGGAATCAGGATAGGTGTAGGAATCGGTGCAGTTTTTACCGGAGTTTTCGGTTTAGTACGGGGATTTGCCGGACCTGATTATAATTGGCTGCTCCTTGCACAAATTGGAATTGCAATAGGACAACCTTTTATACTTAATGCTATAACAAAACTTGCTGCCCGATGGTTCCCCATTGAAGAGCGGGCAACAGCTGCCGGACTTGGCACCCTGGCAATGTATTTTGGAATTTTGTTGGGGATGACTCTTACTCCTTATTTAATTATCGGTTCCGGAATTAACGGAATGCTGTATATATATGGCATTATTTCAATTATAACCACGGTTTCATTCCTGGTATTAATCAAAGAAAGGCCACTGACAGCACCCTGCCGTCCTGATCAGGAAGAACGGTCACTTGTTTATGATGGGTTTAAACAGACACTCAGAACCAAAGATTTCATATTACTGATGGTAATATTTTTTATCGGCCTCGGCGTTTTCAATGCTGTTACAACCTGGATAGAGGATATCCTCAGGCCAAGAGGTTTTTCGGCCACACAAGCTGGGATAACAGGCGGTTTAATGATTGTCGGCGGAATTATCGGAGCACTTTTTATCCCTATACTTTCCGATAAGTATAAAAGGAGAACCCCTTTTATAATCCTGGCGCTTATCGGCGCTACTCTCGGACTTGCCGGCATTACATTTGCCACAAGTTACTGGCTTCTTCTTACATCGGGTATGGTACTGGGATTCTTTCTGTTAAGCTCAGGACCGATTGGCTTTCAGTATGGGGCAGAAATTACCTTCCCGGCATCGGAAGGAACATCAAACGGAATGCTTCTGCTTATGGGACAGGTATCAGGAATTGCATTTATTTTTGCTATGGACAGTTTCAAATCAGCAGCCACAGGTTCGATGACGCGTTCTCTTGTCATTTTGATCGGACTGATGGTTTTGAGTATACTGATGTCATTCAGATTAAAAGAATCCAAAATCCTGACAAGAGAGAAAACCAACTAAACAGATTTATTAACTGATCTAATAGATACCAGGAATTATTTTTTTTGTCGACGCCATATAAGAGGTGTAGCTATTGCCAAATTCATTAATCAGGAGCTTCTCTTCAACCCTTATCCTGTATACAATGGCAGCAAACACCGGCACTACAAGCACAAGAAATGAGTAAAAACTTGACATAGTTGCTGCAAAACCTGTGACAACCAGAAACATTCCCAAATAACTTGGATGCCTGATTCTTTCATAAATACCATCAGTTTTGAGACTTGCATTTTCGGTAATGGCAACATCTACAGTAAACGAGTTGCCAAGTTGAAGAATCGCAATCCATCTTATTATTAATCCGCCAATAATTAATGGAAGTCCGATTCCTTCCCAAAAAGAACTCACAGGATTTGAAAGGAAAAAACCGGCTGTAAATCCTGCAGTTATCATAATCCATAGAAAGATCAGCGAACCTTTGTCGCTCCTGGTTTTAACAGATCCTCCATTCGAACGTTTTACAAGCGTCAGGAGAAATTCAGATAATGCATATGCAAAAGAAAGATAAATAAGTGGTCTCATAAAGAAAAGATTAAGATTAAGGATCAGGTTATATCAGGCTTATTCTTTTGACAATCCGACTCTTACTGCCCATCCATATGACGCCGGAGTTGATATAAGGATTTTTTTGACTTTACTATTATATAACTGTATACCTGATTCCGATTTTGCTCTGTTCACTTCAATACAAAAATCTTTTTTACCATCATTATCATAATCGATTGAATCTTTAATTATTCCAGGAACTGTACCGTGCCAATCGAGTTGTACAAAACCTGAGTTTCTCTCTTTTAACAGACCGCTAAAAACTGGCTTTCTTATATCGAGTGTGCATTTTTCAGATATCAGCTGTGTGGCTATCTCACCCCCTGTATATCTTGGATTTAGTTTCATAAAGGGTAGTTTTGAGAAAGAAACTGAGAAACTGTTTAATCCCGGGAATAATATGATTATCAGAATCAGCCCGGCAATAGCCCAGCATATTCCTGCTATTATTCTTACATTTTTCATATTTCTCTGTGTATTAAAAGATTAATTTAAATAAACCCTGAAATGTTGAAATAATTGAACCTGATGAGAAGATTGCCATAAACAGGAATGAGACAAACAGAAATAAATTTCTTGAAAAATTTTTCATTGTTCCCGCAGGTATTCCCTTTATTCCATAATGAATCGCTTTCCTGGAACAGGCATCCACGCATTTTCCGCACTTACTGCAAAAAAGTGAGACATTTCCTTTTTTAACATCTTCACGGGTGATTGCAAAAAGCGGGCATACTTCAACACATTTAAAGCATTCATTACAGGAATTTTTATCGATTTTTACAGTGAAAGGGGTGATCTTATTTGACAGTGAATTTATTGCACCAAGCGGGCACAGGAAACTACATTGCGTCCTTTTCTTTGTCATCACAGGCAAGGCAATAACGAGACCGCCAAAGAGCGAGAGAAAGATTCCGGCTTTAGTGGCAGACTCAACAGATGTAACCTTTTCAAATTCGGTAACAGCCTTAAAAGGACAAATCCAGGAACAATAAGTGGGCATAAGAGTCAACGCTGCAGATAACATTACCATGATAAGTACTGCAAAAGGCATCCATTTCCATAACTCGCTTATATTCTTAATTACCCGTCTTTTTCTTAATCTTGAAAATCCATCATCCCAGCCGCCATAGAAACAACCCCAGCTGCAAAAACCTCTGCCCAGGACTATAGTTGCTATCACCCATAAAACTACCATCGAAGAAATATTTGCGAAGCCCCCTATGATGCTGCCAGGGAAAATAATAGATTTAGTAAAAGCTGCAGGAAGGATCATCATTGGAATGACAAGATGACAGAACGGGATCTTGCATTCAAGGATGTCTGCCTGAGAAAATGACATGGATTGCCTGACCTGAAGCATATTATGAATGAGAGTATAAGAGAGCGACATAGCAAAAATAATAAACAGAATAGCCCTGTACTTATCGGTTTTTCCTGTGAAATGCATAGAGAAGTATAATACATTCACAAGTAAAAATACTGTCAGCATTGCCAGTCCTGAAGCCGGATCTGAAAAATTTGGCTTCCCTCCCGTTATAAACATGAACGTTATCAGAAACATTGGCAAAGTATAAAGAAGTGACTTTCCAAAAGACTTCCTGAGCGCGACCGTTTTTAAAGAATTATCCATTAATTATTCCTCCTATTATGTTAGTTAAACCTTTAATCATAAAAATTATACCTGCCAGACCTGTGGCCAGGATACCAATATTTTTGAGTACCTCTTTTTTCTGGATTTTACCAGCAAGCGGCAGCGGTAAAAACCACAGTGAAGACCCTATAAAAAATGCCAGAAAAGCCAAATAACTCTGAAAAAGAGTTCTTTGTGTTGCACCCTGGGTAAGTATGATAAATAATGCAGGGCAGAATCCAAGACTATTTACAAGTCCAAGTAATATTGGTATAAGTCTGCGGTTATTTACGGTTTTTACAATTTTTGCAGGACAATCAGGCTTTCTGCTCTTACTGATACTGTACCATACAAGCAACACTGCAAAGACTATATACAGTATCCCAGGAACTATGTTTCTTATAAAAGGATTACTGAAGATTGTCCGACCAAAATACCATGCAAGGGTAGCAAGAATAAAATAGACAATAAACCTTGTCAGTAAAAAGAGAGTCAGATCAACAGCAATCTTTTTTACTCCGGCAGAACCCGCCATAAGGTAAGGAAACATCACCATACCGCATGTTGCCAGGCAGGCCGATCCGCTGCTTAATCCAAGTATTAAAGATTCCGTCATTAACTTTTTTCTCCAAAGCTATACCCATAAAGGTTTCATCGCAAGAAAATTGTGGTAAACATACCCGAATTGTGGTTAAAGGATTCAGATGAGGGGTGATAAGCTATGAACAGGGGCAAACGGTTATATCTCAAAAGGAGAATTAAAAAAGACCATGGTAAAACTATCTGAATTTTCTGGCAGCTTCAGCAGCTTTGGATCGTGAGACAGGAATTTCCAGACCCTGATTTTTTAATTTTATTTTCATATTCTGTGCATTTCCAGTCACATGGTCGGCGTATTTCGCATTGACTATAAAGCACTTATGACATCTGAAAAAAGATGAATTCCTTTTTAGCTCCGATTCCGCTGCCTTAAGCGTTCCACGAAGATGAGTTTTGTTTATAATATCTCCTTTTATGGTAACAACAGTTACATAATTATCATTAGAACAAAGGTATACGATGTTTTTGGGGTTGATCTTGTATTCGTTTTTCGGATTCCCGCCTCTTATAATAACTTCATCCTCCCATAAAACCTCATCGGGACTGATTGCAGCATCTTTGAGCGCAGTTCTGTACATCTTGTTGAATGAAATTATATATCCAACCGTTGCCGGAATAGCTCCTACTAAAATTGCTGTCCAGATCGCAAGTAAAATATATTTAAACTGGAAAGCATTCGGAAATATTAAGGAGGCATAAAAGTAATTGGCCACTCCGATGCTTGAGGCAATAACAAAACCCCAGAGGATATTGTTGCCAAGGGTCCACCTCCTCTTAATTACTATAGGTTCTATTAAGAATTTAAATATGAAGAGCATAAAGATTGTTACCATCCCAAAGCCAAGTGAAATCAGAAACTCAGTTTCTGACTCCAATTGAGCAAGACCAAATGGTTTAAAAAGAAATAAGAAAAGAAAGATAAATAAGCCAAAAACCAGGCTGAAAACAATCTTTTCCTTCTTTGTTTCGCTTAGTGCATATGGTTTTTTAAATGGATTTTCCATCAGAAATATCTTACAGACAAATCTAGTAAAATTTATACATAACTGGATATGCCCAGATGTCTTGCAGTCTTGCGGTCTTAATGTATGGATGTCTTGGTGTCATGGTGTTTGAACAGTATTCCGACTAACAGACTGCTAGACTGCGGGACTGCAGGACTTCAAGACTTCAGGACAATTTGCGCTATTGCCTCTGCAGCTCTCATGCCATCTACTGCCGAAGAAACTATGCCTCCTGCATAACCTGAACCTTCGCCGCAGGGATATAATCCTGAGATCTTTATATGATGAAGTTTCTCATGATCTCTTGGAATTCTAACCGGGGAGGATGTCCGTGATTCAACACCAAGCACTACTGCTTCATTTGTAAGGTAGCCGTTCATTACATGACCAAAAAGTCTGAATCCGTCCCTGAGGCGGCGGCCAATAGATTTTGGCAGCCAGCTGTGAAGAGGTGATGAAGTAACCCCCGGGAAATAGGATACTTTTGGAAGTGAATCGGAAATATCGCCAGCTACAAAATCCGCAAGCCTCTGAGCAGGAGCTCTTTGAGTATGCCCGCCATTTTTCCATGCTTCCCGTTCAATATCTTTCTGAAATTCGATACCGGCAAGGTCACCGAAACTGCTGTATTTCTCAAGATCTTCCGGTTTTATCTCAACCACTATGCCTGAATTTGCATACGGAGAATTCCTTCCGGAAGGGGACATCCCATTCACAACAACTTCTTCCTGTGATGTGGCTGAAGGGACAATAAATCCGCCGGGACACATACAAAAAGAATAAACACCTCTCCCATCTATCTGTTTCGCGAGATTATAAGATGAAGCAGGAAGAAATTCGCCTCTTGGATTGCCGTGATATTGTATTTTGTCAATTAATTCCTGCGGATGTTCAACTCTTACTCCCACAGCGAATGGCTTCATCTCAAGTGTTACACCTCTGTTTCTGCATATATCATAAATATCTCTTGCAGAATGACCCGTTGCAAGTATAACATAAGGCGATTTGAATTTTTCATTATCCGAAGTAACTACGCCAGTGATAGCATTCCCTTCGATGAGAAAATCAGTGACTTTCTTTTCAAGTAAGTACAGACCGCCTGCATCGGTTATTGATTTCCGGATTTCGGAAATAATTCCCGGAAGCTTATCCGTACCAAGGTGGGGATGAGCCTCATACAGGATGTTATCATTTGCTCCGTGAAGACAGAGCAATTCCAGAACTCTGGTATTGTCACCCCTTTTTTTTGACCTCGTATAAAGTTTACCATCGGAATAGGTGCCAGCTCCCCCCTCACCGAAACAATAATTGCTTTCGGGATTGACAAGCTGCTCGCGGCTAATTTGTGCAATATCTTTTTTTCTCGCGGATACATCCCGTCCTCTTTCAAGTATTACAGGCCGTATACCCAACTCTATAAGACGGAGCGCCGCAAAAAGTCCCGCTGGTCCGGCACCGATGATAATAACTTCCTGCTTTTGTTTTACATTTACTGGAGAAAATGGATTAATAGCAGGAATTGATGAATCTTCTTCACTAAAAACCTCAACAGTAAGGTTAACCCGAATGTTTTTCTTCCGTGCGTCAACTGATCGCTTTATAACCCTTAAAGATGTAATTGCAGCAGGATCTATACCCGAAAGGGATGCTGCAATTTTTTTTATTGCAGACTCATCTGCGGCGGCAGCAGGATTAAGATTAATCTGTATTTGTTTTCCCATTTCTATTCAAAATGAAATGCCAGAATCCAAATCTGCGATTTAATCTTTTCAATAGCATTATAATACTCAGGATGTCCGGGAGCAGCTTCATTAACTAAGATATTGCTCAGCCCGGTTGACATTTTCAATTCGATGGAAAGCTTAAAATATGTAAGATAAAAATCGAGGCCTGCCCCCATTTCATAATAAAGGTCGGGCCGTCTGATCCTGATATAAATAGGTTTTGCATCATCAAACTCTTTCTTGCCGGCCAGATCATACCTGAAGTTTAAGCCGCCAATAACATATGGTCTGATATTATTTAATCTGTCACCTTTATATTTAAGAAGGAGCGGAAATTCAAGGTATGATGCTTCAAGTCTTTGCTGATCATTAACAAGCTTACGGTTTTTATAGAACCTGATAACTCTCTGTCCAAATGAAACCCCCGGGAGGAATCTGAGATCAAAGTGTTTAGACAACAGCGCATCAGTTACAATCTGAATATTTATTCCCGGATTGAGGATGCTTACTTCAGGATAAAGAGAATCAGTCTGATAATATTTCTGTGAAGGAGTTATATTATAATCCATAGCATTAAATCCGAGGCTGAAGCCAAAATGAAGAGGTTTTTCATCATACCATGATTCATTTTTAGGTTTCTGCTTCTGTCCCGACAAAATAAGGTTGTTCAGAAGCAATAGAATAAAGAAAATCTTAAATGCAATGTTACGTTTCAACCTTTTCAGAATTTTTTATTTGGCGATACAAGATAATAAACTCGTTTGAATTCTAATTATTGCATTGATAATTTGATGCCGGTATAAATACTTGCCACTCCTCCGGTCAATTTTATCTGGTCAGTATTGCTGAATCCTGCCTGAACAAGCAGCTGTAAGAACTCTTCATTATCAGGAAATTTCATAACGGAGTCAGGCAGGTACCTGTAGGCAGCTTTGTCTTTCGAGAATAATTTACCGAAAAGAGGCAATATGTTTCTGAAATAGAAATTATACAGCGGCTTAAAAGGGAACCCTGACGGTTTTGAGAATTCAAGCACCATTATCATGCCTTTGTCACGTAAAACTCTCCTCATCTCGGAAAGACCTTTAACCGGATCAGAAAAATTTCTTACACCGAATGCGACCATAGCAACATCAAAAATATTTTCTTCAAAAGGAATCTTTTCCGAATCACCATATCTGAGTTCAATGATATCCGAATATCCTTTTTTTGAAACCTTTTCAATACCTAATTCCAACATTTTTTTCGATATATCGAGGCCAACTATCTTCCTGGGCTTTAGTTTCATGGCAGTTATTGCCAGATCCCCTGTACCTGTCGCTACATCAAGAATATAAGGTGATTTAAATGATTTTGAGATTAACCTGACTGCCCTTCTTCGCCAAAGCCTGTCAAAATTAAATGAGAGAAAATGGTTAAGAAAATCATACCTCCATGCTATCGAGTCAAACATCGATTCAACGGCGGCTCTTTTATCTTCATTCGAATTTGCAGGGTGATCTTCCATTTTTTTTTAAAATCCAAAGATAGGATTATTTCCAGCTTTTAATGGAAGCAGAAATCCATTAACCACTATTGGTCGCAAATTCCGATAACTATCGGAATTTGCGGTTAAAGATTATTATATATTTTTACATAAAATAAAAACATCCCTATAAAATGAACAAGACTATAATGATTACCGGCGCTACAACAGGTTTCGGCAAAGCCACTGCTGAAAAATTTGCGGCAAATGGATACAATATTATTATAACAGGAAGAAGGAAGGATTTACTTGATGAACTGGAAAACAAACTGAATGCATTTGGCACAATAAAAGTACTTTCGCTTTGTTTTGATGTAAGAAGAAAAGAGGAGGTAGAATCTGTTATAACCAATCTTCCCGAAGACTGGAAAAATATTGATGTGCTTGTCAATAACGCCGGTCTCGCAGTCGGGCTAAGTCATATACAGGACGGTGATAGCGAAGACTGGGACAGGATGATCGACACGAATGTAAAAGGCCTTCTTTACGTTACGAGGGCCGTTTCACCTCTGATGGTAGCAAGAAACAAGGGACATATTTTTAATATAGGATCAATTGCAGGAAAAGATGTTTATGAAAACGGGAATGCATATTGTGCATCTAAATTTGCAGTTGGGGCTCTTTCAAAAGCAATGCGGATAGATATGCTTAAAAATAATATTAGGGTAACTCTCATAGCTCCGGGTATGGCAGAAACTGAATTTTCAATTGTCAGGTTTAATGGAGATCAACAAAGGGCAAAAAATGTATATAAAGGGTTTGATGCTCTTACTGCGGAGGATATTGCTGGTGTAATATATTATTGTGCAACTCTCCCGGAGAATGTATGTATCAATGAACTGGAAATCACACCAACGCAACAGGCGAGCGTAAACCACAGCTTCAGAAGGGAATAAACTATCTGGAATCAGGAATCAGGAATCAGGAATCAGGAATCAGGAATCAGGAATCAGATATTGACAATATATTTCAACATCTTTCTATATATTTCTGTACATTTCAACATATATCTACATATTTCATAATAAAATATACCCATGAAAAGACAGGTCATCTTTAATATTTCCTTACTTATTGTCCTGGTGGTAATAACCGGAAAAACATCTGGTATAAACACAAATGATACGCGGATGTTGTCACAACCGGCAATAAGCGCTAAGCATATTGCCTTCATTTATGCAGAGGATCTTTGGGTTGCAAATCCTGATGGCTCTCAACCCCGGAGATTAACTGTGGATGAGGGAATTGAATCCAATCCTTATTTCTCACCCGATGGTACATTAATTGCCTTCAGTGCTGAATATGAAGGAAACACCGATGTATACACAATCCCGGTTGAAGGAGGCATCCCTACCAGGCTTACCTGGCACCCCGGCGCTGATCTTGTTCGAGGATTCACACCTGATGGCACGAAGATTCTTTTTGCCTCCCAGCGTTCAGTATTTTCAACCAGATATTTTCAGCTATATACCGTAAGTCTGTCAGGAGGATTTCCTGAGAAACTTGAGATTCCAAACGCATGGTCAGCGTCTTATTCGCCTGACGGAAAGTTTATGGCATATACTCCGCTCTCACCTCAATACCTGCAATGGAAGCATTACAGGGGAGGCACAATTTCGAATATATGGCTTTACTCATTTGCTGATCATTCCGTAGTTAAAATTCCTCAGCCAAAAGAAGGCTGCAATGATGCTGAACCAATGTGGTCAGAAGGAAAAATATTTTTCATAAGCGACAGAAATGGAGAGTTTAATTTATTTTCATACGATCAATCATCAAAAGAGGTTTCACAGCAGACTACCTTTAATGATTTCCCGATTCTAAAAGCATCAGCATACAATGGTAAAATTATTTTTGAACAGGAAGGCTTTCTTCATATATATGATGCTGCATCGAATAATCAAAAAAAACTTACTGTCCCAATTGCAGCTGACCTGCTTGAACTCCGTCCAAGATTCGTACAGGGGAATAATTACATCCGGTCAGGCGACATATCTCCCACAGGCTCAAGGGTTGTATTCGATTTCAGAGGCGATATTATTACCCTTCCTGCTGAAAAAGGAGATCCAAGAAATATTACACAGACAACCGGTATTCATGAAAAATATCCTTCATGGTCACCTGATGGCAAATCCATAGCCTATTTTTCTGACGCATCAGGTGAGTACACTCTTGATGTAAGATCGCAGGACGGAAAGGGTGATACAAAGTCATTTAAATTAAACGGTACAGGTTTCTATGCTTTTCCGGTTTGGTCACCTGACAATAAAAAGATATCCTATTCAGACAACGGCAGAAATTTATACATCATTGACATTGAATCAGGTTCAATAAAAAAAGTTGATTCGGATGAAGTTTACGCTCCCGGAGTATTCAGGAAAATATTCGGTGACTGGTCATCCGATTCGAAGTGGATTGTTTACACAAAACTGCTGAAAACGTATTTCAGGGTCGTATATCTTTACTCAGTCGAGCAACAAACTTCATTTGCAGTAACCGACGGGATGAGCGATGCTTCAGAACCGGTTTTTGATCCGAATGGAGAGTATATCTGCTTCTTTGCTTCAACAGATGCCGGACCTGTTGTCAATTGGTTTGATCTATCAAATCAGGATATGAGAATGACAAATTCAATCTACCTTGCTACTCTGCGGTACGACATTATCTCACCTTTTGCAAAAGAAAGTGATGAAGAGAATATTAAACAGGATAAAACTGAACAAGAGAAACCTGCAGATAAAAACAAAAAGGAGACGAAAACTACTACTCCATCTGCTGAAAAGCCCAAAATAATAAAAGTTGAACCAACCAGGATAACTGACCGTATCGTATCGGTTCCGGTAAAGGCAGGTAACTATTCGCATCTTTGGATCGGATCTAAAGGTGAAATATTATACATAGTCAGATCTTCAGACCCGGAGGAACCATCCAGGCTCCATAAATATGATTTGAAAGAAAGGAAAGACAATGAGATAATGGAACTTGACAACTATATTGTTTCTTTCGACAGGAAGAAGATGCTATACTCAAAAGGCGAAGTTTCCGGAATTACGGAAACAGGGAAAAAACCGGAACCCGGAAAAGGAATTTTAAATACATCATCGATATCTGTAAAAATTGATCCTGTTGCAGAATGGCCTGAGATTTTCGCTGAAGCATGGAGAGTAAATCGTGATTATTTCTACGATCCCGGCATGCATGGGGCCGATTGGAATGCAATGAAAGTAAAGTATTCAAAGTTCCTTCCCGATGTTGCCTGCAGAAGTGACCTTAACCGGGTAATTCAGTGGATGTGCAGTGAACTTGGAGTTGGACATCACCGTATTACCTCTCCTGGCGACAGGCTTCATTCACCTAAACCAGTAGGCGGAGGACTTCTTGGTGCAGATTATATTATTTCAGGAAACAGATACCGGTTTGAAAAGATTTACGGAGGTCTTAACTGGAACCCCGATCTCAGATCCCCGCTGACCGAACCGGGGTTGAATATCAGGACAGGAGATTATATCTTGCTGTGAATGGGAAAGAGGTAACAGCTGACAAGAATCTATTCAGTTTCTTCGAAAATACAAGCGGTAAGATAGTTGAACTTACAATTAACAGCAAACCTGATACCGCAGGTTCAAGAATTGTAAAGGTTGTACCAATTGCCAATGAGTATTCATTAAGAAACCGTGACTGGGTTGAAGGAAACCTTAAAAAAGTAACGGAAGCTACTAATGGCAAAGTTGCTTATGTATATGTTCCTAATACAGCATCAGCCGGACATGAATATTTTAAGAGATACTTCTTCCCTCAGGCTGACAGACAAGCTATAATTGTCGATGAAAGATTCAACGGAGGAGGATCTCTCGCTGACTATTACATTGATATTCTCCAGCGGCCTTTGCAGGCATACTGGAATATGAGATACGGACTGGATCTTAAATCTCCTAATGCGTCTATCCAGGGGCCAAAAGTTATGATTATTGACGAGACTGCCGGATCAGGCGGAGACATGCTGCCCTGGATGTTCAGAAAATTCAAAGTCGGAACACTTGTAGGAAAACGAACCTGGGGCGGGCTGGTTGGAATACTTGGTTTTCCGGAATTCATAGATGGAGGATCAGTAACAGCACCCAATGTCGCTATCTGGACAAAAGACGGATTTGTTGTTGAAAATGCAGGAATTGCACCTGACATTGAAGTAGAACAATGGCCTGCAGATGTGATTAATGGAAAAGATCCGCAGCTTGAAAAGGCTATCCAGGTTGCATTGGATGAACTTGCAAAGAATCCCCCTGAGAAACCTGTAAGGCCGCCGTATCCGCAGAAGATGAAAAAATAAAACACAAGATAAAAGACAAAAGGCGCAAGATAAAAAAGATATAAATTAAGAACAATTGAACAAACGAATTTAGAATAAAGAAGTTCTTACTTCTAAATTCGATTGTTCTTTGTTCTTACTTCTTGATTTTTAAGCCACCCTTGGGTGGTGAGGGTCTTACATTATTGCTCCATAAACCCCTGATCCTTTAATACCTGAAGCAGTATTTTTGAGAAATAGACATTATCCGCCTTTTTGTACCTGATATCAGTGAATACCTGTGCAAGAGTCTCTTTATTATTCTCTCTTACATACTGTGTTGAATCTTCTCTTTCCTCTTTCGGATGATAGTATTTAATGATATCTTCATCTGAATAATCAGCATATGTTTGTTTGTGGATTATTGCTTCAAGCGGAAGCCTGTCAACCTGTTCTGGCTTTTCTGATGGCCAGCCAAGGGTAACAGTAGTTATCGGAACAACTCCCCTGGGTAGCTTAAGAACTTTAATAATTTTATGTGCATTATATGTGGTTGTTCCGAGGTAACATATTCCAAGTCCCTTCGACTCAGCGGCAATACAAAACGTTTGAGCAACAAGAAGTGCGTCAATCGCTGCTGTTATAAAAGAGAGAAAATTATCATATCCGGGTTCAGCTTTTCTCAGAAGACACCACTTGTTAAACCTGTTGAAATCTGCACAAAATGTCAGAACAGCAGGGGCTTCAGTAATCATCTTCTGGTTAAAGTGCAAAGGAGCAAGATCGTTTTTAACCTGAGTATCAGTGGTTATAATGATACTATAAACCTGCATATTCCCGGTTGTAGAAGTCCGGCATCCCA
>Ga0302164_10000265_pt1 | contig 18957 bp, 14 predicted proteins | sample I_Fen_E3_1_FD_193500 | JGI IMG/M metagenome (GOLD analysis project Ga0302164, IMG submission 193500) | Peat permafrost microbial communities from Stordalen Mire near Abisko, Sweden - I_Fen_E3_1 | ecosystem: Environmental > Terrestrial > Soil > Wetlands > Permafrost | place: Sweden: Abisko...
CGAAGGGTCTGTTGAAGGCATGGCAGTTGTTCCACGTATATTAACCAAGACCGAAGATGTCGGATCGCTGCTTAAACTGGTCAGGTTAACGCCACTAATCTTTCCATCCATAGATTTCATGATATTGCTTGTCCCGGCTCTTACTATTTCATCGGATTGGACTTCCCCCACAGAATAAGCAAGAGACTTTTTAGCTTTTGTTATCCCCAGTGCAGTTACAACAACCTCATCCATTTTTATTGCTGATGAAACTAAACTGATATCAAGCGAGGCCCTTCCACCTACCTCAGTCTCTAATGTTGCCATGCCAAGAAAAGAGAAAACCAGTATGGATTGAGCATTTGGGACAGATATAGTAAACCTGCCATTTATATCAGTAAGGGTTCCAATTGTGGTTCCTTTTATCTGGACTGATACGCCCGGCATTACTCCTCCATCATCGCCTTTTACAATTCCGGTTACTTTGTTTTGAGCATAAGTAGCCAGAGACAGAAGTGCAAACGTCGCTAACAAAAGCGTTTGTAGAATTCTTTTTTTCATACAATTAGTATTAGGTTTTGGTAACAGCTAAATCACTTTTGAAATAATATACCTATACAAAGATTTATAATGAAAACTAAAAATACAAGTGGAATTTTACTCACTTTACATCATATATTAACTGTATATGTTACTAAACAGCAATAAATTATTACGAAAGTGTTACAATACTATATGTATATGATCCATTCCCTTTGAAATTGAGCATGTATGGGCACTGGAATATCCTTAATGCAGGTATTCTATTTAAAAATACAAGTTAGAAAATAAATTGTACTGATATGCAAAAAGAGTCACTTATATGGCTCGTCAGTCATTCAGAGCCTGATAAACAAGGGCTTTGAATTTATCAGAAATCTCAGAATGGCTAAACGGGCTCTGTTGCAGGAATAACAGGCAAACAAGGTGTTCTTTTGGATCCGCCCAGTACGAAGTTGCAAAATATCCGCCCCACGAAAACGATCCTTCCGAAATTCCAAGTTTAGCCTGGCCATTAGCTGTTGTAATCTCAAATCCCAAACCAAATTTATCCCTTCCCAGATTCAGATCGCCGATCTGATTTGATGTCATTAGTTCTACCGTACGTCTTGCAAGAAGTCGTTTACCATTATATTCACCCTTATTTAATAACATCTGCAAAAACGTGGCATAATCTTTAACGGTGGAACTCAGACCGGCACCACCCGAGAAATAAGTTTTGCCATTAATCGGATAATCTACAAAATCTGATGAGGCATTTACCAGATGATGATTCTTATCTTCCGCAGTAACTTTTACCAGCCTGTTGTATTTTGACGCAGGTAAATAGAAATAGGTATCATTCATTCCAAGCGGCTCAAAAATGTGCTTTTGAAAATAATGGTCCAGGCTTTCACCCGATAATACTTCAACAAGGTATCCCAGGACATCCACATTCAGGCCATAGGTGAATCTTTCACCCGGCTGATGCACGAGAGGCAATCTCCCGAGCTTTCGTATCTTGTCTCCAAGGACAATTTTTTCACTTACAAAACCCATCGGAATACCCGCCTTGGCATAAATTGGATTCATGTTTTCTGAACCTATAACTGCATAATCTATTCCTGAGGTGTGAGTCAAAAGATCTCTTATAGTTATTTCACGATTTGCCTTTACTGTTGTATAGCTTGAATCCTTTACGTTAAATTTTTCCAATACTGTTGGATTAGCAAATTCAGGAATATATTTAGATATCGGGTCATCCAACAGGAATTTACCTTGCTCGAATAACATCATTACTGCTAAACTTGTAATAGCCTTAGTTTGGGAAGCGATACGAAATATATCGTCTTTATGCATTGGGGTCTTTGTCTCAACATTATTTATACCGAAAGGTTTGTCATAAACAATCTTGCCATCCCGAGCGATAAAACCAACTGCCCCTGCAATCCAACCGCTATCGATTCCTTGCTGAAGCATTTTATCAATACGGCCCAAACGATCCTCTGAGATCCGGACTGAAAGAGGTGATGATTCCCTCAGTTCCGTAGATTGTGCGTAAGAAGAAAGGGTTATAAGAGTAAACAGGGCAATCAGAAGGAATAAAGATTTTTTCATGTTATAATTATTTAAGAATTTGATTTGGATTAAGAAAAAATTACTTCTTCTTAGCATACCCTATTAATAAAGTAGTAAGATTTTCTGCTGCCTTTCTGTTTTCAAAGCTCTCGGGAAGACGGTCATGATCCATATATTCATTGTAAATCCATGGATCACCAATGGCAAACACATAGCCTTTTCCAAATTTATTTTCTGCTATCAAAACTTTGCCCTTTTCTGTCAGAATAGCTCTTGCAGTTCCCTTTATGTTAATATCAGCTATTTCTTTGAGATATATCTTTTTAACTCCTTTAAAAAGAGGATGATCCGGCAGATTAACGGAAGCCCCCATTTCAAAATCGTTACCAGTCACAGGATGCAGTGTAACATGATTGTAAGTCATCCCAAACTCTGTCATCAGTTTATTGAGATGTGTGAATTCACAGTTAGGTGCGTCGTTTGCCAGCACCGCAAGAACTCCTCCATTTTTCACCCACCGGGTTATTGAAGCTATTTCTTCGGCATTAAGATAATTAGGATTGGGTGATTCTGTAGTTGTATCAGGATCAACGATTATATATATACCGATCTTACTTAAAACCGCATCATCAGGTTTGCCAAGTGTTGTGATTTTAGCGCCACGGGAAGTAAAGATTTCTCCCCATCTTGAGAACCCGCTGAACTCGGTATCTGTCCAGAGATAATGAAACGGCTTTCCCGTTTTGGCATCGATTTCATGATTGAACCAGTTATCGAGACCAACAACGGGTTGCGAAACTCCATTTTGGATAAAAAATGATGACAGGATCAGTGAAATGAATAATAAACGCAAATTGCAAATTTTCTGTTTTCCCATGGTATTTAAGTGTTTCTCTGTTCAAAAATATGAAACTATTATGATGAAACAATCATATTCCAAAACATAATCTGCAGGTTGTCATAATAATTATCTTTGATAATTATGTATATTTATTGTGTCTCATAAAATAAAGCTTGTGAATATACTTAGGTATTCCCTAGTGCCTTTGCGCCTTTGTGGCTTATCAGCTATTCATGTATTAATTTGTATTTCAATTAATTGTCAGGATCTGAACCATTCATTCAAACCCGGGCAGATCTGGCCCGATAATGAAGGCAGGCATATTAACGCCCATGGCGGCGGCATTATATATTATAATAGCAGATACTACTGGTTCGGCGAATACAGATCGCCCCGGTCAGCAAAAGACAAGAGCCAGTATGGCGTGAGCTGCTACTCATCCACAGATCTCTTAAACTGGAAAAATGATGGCCTGGCTTTAAAGGTTATAAATGATACAACGAGTCTTCTTAATCCCGGTTGTGTAATTGAGCGTCCAAAAGTATTATTTAACAAAAAGACAGGAAAATTTGTTATGTGGTTTCATCATGAACTGAAAGGTCAGGGTTATAATGCAGCTTTGACAGGCGTTGCCGTAAGTGACAACATAACAGGCCCATACAAATATATAAGAAGTCTCCGGCCCGATGCCGGATTATGGCCCGTGAATTTCCCGGAGGAGTACAAAAAAACCGGACCAAATGACAATAATCTTAAAACCGGGTCTGAAGAATGGAAAGCAGCGGTAAAGAAAGGACTTATCGTCAGACGCGATTTTGAAGGTGGTCAGATGGCACGCGACATGACTCTTTTTGTTGATAAGGATGGAAAAGCCTATCATATTCATTCTTCCGAAGAGAATATGACACTGCATTTCGCAGAGCTTACTGATGACTATCTCAATTTTACAGGAAAATATGTTCGCGTCCTGACGGGTGAATCAAATGAGGCTCCTGCACTTTTCTATTATAAAGGCAGGTATTTTTTAATGACCTCCGGCACAACAGGCTGGAATCCTAATGCAGCACGACTTGCTGTTGCCAAAAATATCTTCGGAGAATGGAAATCAATAGGAAATCCCTGCAGGGGAACAGAGGATGAGAACAAAATTACTTTTGGCTCGCAGAGTACTCAGATCCTGCAGGTTCAGGGTACGAAAAATGAATTTATATATATGGGGGACAGGTGGATCCCTGATAATCTTGCCGACAGCAGACATATCTGGCTGCCTGTCGAATGGGAAAACGGATATCCGGTTATCAGATGGTATCCAAACTGGAACCTGAGTAAACTCAAATAATTTCTCTGTGCAACTCTGTGCTACTCTGTGTGACTCTGTGTCAGTTCTTAATATTTCATTGTTACACAGAGAACCACAGAGAAGCACAGAGAAAAAAACTTACCTGATATTTGCATTCTTCTTATAATTAAATTAGTTTTCATTTTGAAAATCCTGATATTATGAAACTATCCACAATCACCAGACAATTGGCTGCTATAATGATATTAATAACAGTCAGCATTTTGAATTCCTGTAAAAAAAATGTAATTAATGAGGTCAAAGTCAATGATCTTGCCACTCTCTCCTCTCAATTCAGTAACCCGCCTGCAGAATACACTACTGCACCTTTTTTTGTCTGGAATGCTGATATCAATGCTGATGAAATTGACAAAGATCTGACAAGCTTTAAGGATGCAGGATCATCACAGGTTATAATACATCCCCGGCCAGGACTTATAACCGAGTACCTTTCAAAAAACTGGTTTGATCTGTACAGGCATGCAGTTGAAAAGGGGAAAGAGCTGGGCATGAATGTCTGGATATATGACGAAAACTCGTATCCCAGCGGTTTCGGAGGAGGTCACGTGCCGGATGAGATGCCCGAATCGTATAATCAGGGGCAGGGTCTGAATATGTCAAAATTTGATGTTCTTCCTGATACCTGCAGCAGTTATTACCTTTGTCTGAAAGAAGATAATGGAGAGTATAAAGATATTACCTCATCCCTTGCTGGTGAGAAGGGGAAAAGCGGTAAATATTTTCTGTTCTCAAAAACATATAATGAAAAATCCGACTGGTACGGAGGTTTTTCATTTGTTGATTTGCTTTACTCCGGTGTCACACAGAAGTTCATTGATGTAACCATGAAAGGTTATGAGAAAAACATTGGTGCCGAATTCGGAAAAACCGTTCCCGGAGTATTTACCGATGAGCCTCAGATAGAATCGCCGGGTGGTATCAGGTGGACACCTGATCTGTTTGATACTTTCCTGAAGAAATGGCATTATGACCTTAAAACACAATTACCTTCACTTTATGAGGAGACAGGTGACTGGAAAAAAGTCAGACATAATTATACGCAGACACTGCTTCAGCTATTCATCGAGAGGTGGGCAAAGCCTTACCATGACTACTGCGAATCAAAAAACCTGAAATTCACCGGTCATTACTGGGAACATGAGTGGCCAAATATGCGTCCGGGAGGAGATAATATGGCAATGTATGCCTGGTCCCAGGTTCCTGCTATCGATATGTTATTCAATCAGTTTGACGATTCCACAACAAAAGCTCAGTTTGGAAACGTCCGCTCTGTTAAAGAACTTGCAAGCGCTGCCAATCAGACCGGAAGACAGAGAAAACTCAGCGAAACATATGGAGGATCTGGATGGGAAATCTCATTCAGAGATTTGAAACGCAATGGCGACTGGGAATATGCTCTTGGAGTCAACCTTATGAACCAGCACCTTACATATTTCACTATGGTTGGAGCCAGAAAATATGATTACCCTCCCACTTTCGATTATCACGAACCCTGGTGGAACAATTATAAATACCTGAATACTCATTTCGCACGGCTTTCACTGGCTTTATCATCGGGCAAACAGATAAACGACATACTTGTACTTGAACCCACAACATCTGCCTGGTTATATGACTCTTACACTCAGCCAAACAAAAAGTCCGCTGAGATAGGCCTGGCGTTCCAGACATTTATTACAACTCTTGAAAAAAGCCAGGTGGAATATGACCTGGGTTCAGAAAATATACTTAAAAATATCGGGAGTGTTTCTGATGGCAGGATGTATGTGGGACAAGCCAGTTATTCAACTGTTGTTATACCTCCCTTGGTTGAAAATCTCGACTGGGACACTTTCCAGTTACTGGAGAAGTTTATTTATACTGGTGGTAAGCTTATCATATTTAACGATCCAACAATACTCGATGGTTCAGAAAGTGAAGAAGTTAAGAAAATTTTTGCACAACATACCAGCGAGCTATTCAAACTGAAGGATTATTCTAAGGAAAATATTAATAAATACTTCAATAACAAGCGTCTGAGGTTTGAAGGAATGACCGGAGGAACACTTTACCATCACCGCAGGATACTATCGGACGGTCAGATTATTTTTCTGGCAAATTCGAGTCTGACCGAGAATGCAAACGGAACACTCACAACAAACGGGAAAGATGTTCTTGAAATGAACACGCTTACTGGCTCTATCCATGGGTATCCGAACAATGTAAGTGGTGATAATGTAAATATATCTTATTCATTACCTCCGGCCGGGAGCCTTTTGCTCTACATTCCCGACAAAAAATCTTCAGACTATACAATTCAGCAAAAAACCGGGGAATTTGTAGCATTTCAGCCTTCTTCACAAATGAAAGTTACCCGAAACGAGGATAATGCTTTAATGATTGATTTCTGTGACATTGAGATTGGAAATAATATTACAAAGGATCTTAATACTTATGATGCAGCTGATAAAGTCTATAAATTTTATGGATTTAAAAACGGAAATCCATGGAATACATCTGTCCAGTTCAGAAAAAATATAGTTGACAGGGATACCTTTGGACTAACTACCGGGTTTACAGCAACATATCATTTCCCAATAAAGGGAAAATTCGACTGTTCTTCAATCAGAGCTGTCATTGAGAGAGCTGATTTATGGAAAGTTGCCGTTAATGGTTCCGAAGTTAAACCTGAAAGCGGCAAATGGTGGCTCGACAGGTCATTTTGTGTATTCAATATAGGATCATTACTTAAAAACGGTGATAATACAATTACTATCAAATCTTCACCCATGAAGGTCAATGCTGAGGTTGAACCTGTTTACATACTAGGTGATTTCTCAGTAAAACCGGTCGATAAAGGTTGGGAAATTGAAGCGCCGGCTTCAGCCTATACTGCCGGAAGCTGGAAAACACAGGGGCTTCCATTTTACTCATGGGGAGTTTCGTACAGCAAAGAATTCAATGTTCAAAACAGTGACGGCAAATGGGAAGTTTCTCTTGGCAACTGGTCAGGAACCATGGCAGAAGTATCCGTAAACGGTCAGCCCGGAACCATTATAGCATTTCCTCCATACAAAAGCGACATAACCGGACTTATCAAAAAGGGTATAAATAAAGTTGATATTAAGGTAATTGGAAGTCTTAAGAATCTTCTTGGGCCCCATCACAATAATCCGCGACCGGGACTTGTGTCTCCCTGGATTTGGAGAAATGTAAAAAGCTATCCATCAGGAAAAGACTATCAGCTGTTGGATTACGGACTATTTGAGGAGTTTTCCCTTTTACATGGGGTTCAGTAGGTATGAGGTATTCCCATCCATTTACAAAGTGGTGCTAGTTGCTGGGTGCTGGCCTTGTGAAATAGCGCATAGCCTATGCATAACCATTATTTCACAGGGCTGGGTCAGAAGACCAGGAACCAGTGACTAGTACCAAGGACCTTTAATATGGTATTCTTCGAATACTCTGAGAATAAGCGCCCAATCAACTAAAAATCAATATACTATTTTAGACCTATTGCAGGAAAGAATTATTTTTCTACATTTGGAACAATTTAATATCGTTCTTACATGTTATAGAATCTATTAAAACTGTTTTAATCGGAAAAGGGGAATAATGTAGAGACTTACAAAATACCCGTTGTAACTTAAACTTAAATCTTAACCTATGAGAAAACTATTAACCTTTTTTGCTGCTACGCTGATTACCGGCAGTCTGCTCGCGGGCGGACTGGTTACTAATACTAACCAGAGTGCCATGTTCACTCGTCTTCAGAACCGGAATGCCTCAACCAGTATTGATGCAGCTTATTTCAATCCTGCAGGTGTAACAAAACTTGGCGACGGGTTTTTTGTCTCTCTTAACAATCAGACAATAACTCAGACACAGACAGTTATCAGTACTAATCAATTTCTTGCCGGCCAGCCAAAAAAGTATGTCGGCAATGTTAGTGCACCTATTTTTCCAGGGGTTTATGTGGCATATAATACAGGCCGGTTTTCAGTGTCAGCCGGATTCAATCCAATAGGCGGAGGTGGCGGAGCAGTTTATAAAACCGGTCTTCCTTCATTCGAAATGATGGTAGCTAATATAGTACCAAGTCTGGCAAGTCAGAAGATACCTACAACAGCTTATTCAGCAGATATTTATTTTAAAGGCTCTTCGGTTTATTTTGGTTACCAGGCAAATGTTGGCTACAAGATAAATGATATGTTATCTGTTGCAGCAGGTGTTCGTCTGGTTACAGCAACCAATAAATATAATGGCTACTTAAAAAATATCAGCATTAACCCTAACTACCCTGCTTTTGGTCCCAATTATACCGGAGGCATGGTTCTGGCCAGTGATTTTTTTACTTCAGGAGCCACATTTCTTAACGGTTTGGCGGCTAGTGCAACAGGTGCTGCCAGTGGGTTAACCGCTGCAATCGGAGGTGGTCTTTCTGCAGCAACTCCGCTGAGCGCAATGCCACCTGCTACAGTTGCAGGTGTTACTCAATTACTGGGTGCTGCCGGAATCAGTGCAGTTGGCATGAATATTGGAACTGCAGCTGCAACTCTTAATGCTGTCGCCCCTGTATTTACAAACAACGCGAAAACAATGACAGAAAATGCAGCCGGAACTCAGGATAAGAATGTTAAAGCATCCGAATCAGGACATGGTATTACTCCGATTATCAGCGCTAATTTTTCACCATCTGATAACCTCAATATTGCCGTAAGATATGAGTTCAAGACTGAGCTCGACCTTAAAACAAAAGTTGGCAATAATCTGGGCGGAGGAATCTTTGTTGACGGTACGAAAGTAGTTGCCGACATGCCTGCAATGCTTGCTATTGGAGTTGATTACAAACCAATCGATAAACTTACACTTTCGCTGGGCTTTAATACATACTTTGATAAAAATACCGACTACGATGGAAGTGAAACAGTAACTGTAGATGAGATTAACAAAAATTTCCTTGAATACGGACTTGGACTGGAATACAGCCTGACTGACAAGCTGCGTATCAGCGGCGGATGGTCACACACTGACACAGGAGTAAACCTGAATTATCAGGGTGATCAGCGGTTCAGTACAAATACCAATTCAGTTGGAGGTGGTTTTGGTTATCGTATCACCCCAATGATTGATCTGAACATAGGTGGTCAGTATGCTTTCTATAAAGACGGATCAAAAAGCTTTATGGATATCACCTCAACATCATATACCGAAACATATCAAAAATCAACCTGGATGATAGCAGTCGGGCTTGATTTCTCCTTCGGGAAATAATAGTTGTAGTGAATAAATGACAATTCAGAGAGGCTGTCCGTCAACTGACGGACGGCCTTTTTAATATACAATTCCCTGGGAATTGAGGTGTTTTAGATACAATTCTTTTCTTGGAATATCTGAAGATTTCAGTTTCCCATACCATTCAGTAGCTTTTGCGATATTCCCGGTTTCTTTGGACAACTGAATGATATTCATATATATAAGACCATCTATTCCTGTATTTCCGGCATCTATTGTTTTGGCTATGTCTATGAAGTCTAAAGCAGCTTTAGCCGGCTCCCCGATTTCAGCAAAATGAGAGGCGTTTTCAATTTTTTTGTTCAGATCGTTGTTAAGACAGATTCCGTAGAAAGAAAAACAGTTATCATTACAATCTTCTATAAGGTCAACCCATTCAGTGTTTTTCCTTAAAGGAGGGAAGGTCAGTTCAAATTCAAGCTTCTCACCGATCGTTTTGAACCTATAAGTTTCGGGACAAACCGGTATCCCTTTCGAAGAAATCAAATTGCTTTTTGTGCCATCAGGATAAAGTATGAAAATGATCTTATCAGCACAGAAATAACCTCTTTCAATCTTGTTCTCTATATTCAGATAAATCACAGTTTTCTGAGCTGAAATTTCAATTTTTGATATCTCAAGTGTCTCATGACTTCTAAGACCCGAACTCGGATTATTAACAGTTTGTGAATAAACAAGTGATAAAAACACCGAAAAGAATAAGAGAATTGAAATAATTAATTTCTTTTTCATATTAATCATAATTAAGACCTGCAATTTATTAATTTAATACCCCTGTATGATAATTCATTAATACAAACTGTAAATTTGATCACAAATCACGAATGACAATGATAATCATTAAGTTGATAACTAAGTTAACCAAATTGTAACAAATAAGTAACAAATACATGATAAGTGTAACAGTAAATGAAGCTAACTTTGCAAGGGATATAATTATTAAATAAATACACTGAAAATTAATGTCATCTAACTAATTAGATACAAGTAATGAAAACAATGAGAGAAGAATCCATACTCGATATTATAGCTACATTTGAGGAGATGGCTGATACAATATTAGCACAGCTTAAGTTGCTGGAAAGGTACATGGATGAGCATAGTGAAGAAGAGCGAATCAGGATTAAATCTGAAATAAATTCAAATGAGACAAGGATCGATAGATTCGAAGTTCTGATAAGTGAAAAATTTATTAATTCGATAATTCTTTATCAACCTGTTGCATCAGATATTCGCAAAGTCGTTGCTATCTCCAGGATGTCAATAAATCTGGAAAGAATCGGTGATCGCGTGATCAATATTCTTAATTCAATTGATAATATAAATGAATCAGTGGAATACAAAGCTATGGTTGAGGTTCTCAACGTAATGTTATTGTCAGGGATTTCAATGGTCGAAAAAGCGTTATTGTCATTCATCAATAATGATAATGAATATGCAATCTGGACGATAAAAAATGATGAGGTGGTTGACGATATGAACAGTAAACTTTTGATTAACAGCATTTCAAAAGCAAAAGTAAGTGATAAAACAAAGGAAATGCTACTCAGTTACATCGATCTTAAAAATATAATAACAAACCTTGAACGGATTGCTGATCATGCTACCAACATAGCTGAAGCATCAATCTACTCTATTCATGGAACCGATATCAGACATTCAGGTCTCGATTCAACGCTTGGATCTATTAATGAAAATAAATAAAATCTGAATATATATGGAACTGAATGGAAAACGGATTCTGATAGTTGATGATGAAGAGGATCTTTGCGAAATTCTTCAGTACAATCTTAGCAATGAAGGCTATAAAACAGAAATTGCACATTCCGCTGAAGAAGCTTTGAAGCGAGCTCTTTGTGAATTTGATCTGGTTCTACTCGATGTTATGATGGGCCCGATGTCAGGGTTTAAGTTTGCAGACAAGCTGAGAAAAGAGTTGAAAATAGATGTCCCTGTGATCTTTCTCACAGCAAAGGATACTGAGAATGATATTCTGACAGGCTTCAGTCTTGGCGCCGACGACTATATATCCAAGCCATTCTCTATTAATGAATTAACGGCAAGGGTAAAAGCCGTATTAAAAAGATCCTATACCGATAAGGTCAACAATAAATCTATAATACAGTTCAATGGAATTGATCTTGATACAGTCCGTAAAAGACTTATAATAAATGATGAACGTGTAGAACTTACTAAAAAGGAATACGAAATCCTCAGAACCCTGCTTGAAAACCAGGGTAAGGTCTTTTCAAGGGAAGATCTGCTTATGAGAATTTGGGGTCAGGATGTCATAGTAACTGAACGTACGGTTGATGTTAATATAACAAGACTAAGGAATAAACTGGGAAGTTTTGGCTCATCTTTAAAAAATAAGACAGGTTATGGCTATTTCTTCGAATTTTAATAAAATAATTTTTCAGTAATGATCACAAGGAATAAGTTTAGAAATAATCTTTTTATATATTATTCTTCAATATTTGTATTATTCACCTTATTTATTTTAAGCTATCTCTACAGTAGAGAAAAAGAGTTCAGGATCTCAACTCTTAATGACGAGCTTGATAATATCACCAGGATTATTGATAACTATATTAAGTCAAATTCAATTTATGAAGACAGAAACTGGATCCTTACTGATTCAATAGTCAGGTTATTACCACAGGAAAACCTTCGTATTACTGTTGTGAGTCCAGCTGGAGATGTTTTGTATGACAGTTCCGTCCATGACTGGGGAAAAATGGAGAACCATAAAAACAGGCCTGAGATCAGAGAAGCACTATATTCTGACTTTGGTAAATCGATACGTAAGTCAGGGACTACGGGCGAATCGTATTATTACTATGCAAAATACTACAATAGTTATTATATAAGGGCTGCTGTGGTTTATGATATAAAAATCATCAATTTCCTTGCTGCAAAAAAATACTTCCTGATCATAATAACTCTCTCTTTCATTGCAATATGGATAGTATTATTGGTTGTTACAAATAAATTTGGCAAATCAATAACCCGTCTAAAAGAATTTGCTGTCAGGGTGGCAAATAATGAACCATTCGATTCAGATTCAAAATTTCCTCAGGATGAACTTGGCGTGATAGGTGAGGAAATAATTGAGATCTATAATAAAATGCTGAATACTCAGAATGACCTTGCAAATGAAAAGGAGAAACTCTTCAGCCATCTGAATGCGCTGAATGAAGGAATCGCATTTTTCTCAAAGGACAAAACAAAGATCCTGACAAATAACCACTTCATACAATTCATGAATATGATCTCGGGAGAGCTGACCATATCCTCATCCAATTTTTTTAAAGTGCGTGAATTTATTCCGGCTCTGGAGTTCATAGAAAAACAATCAGGTCTCGAAAGAAAATCATCCGATCTGCCCAAGATGGATTATCAGATCTCAAAAAACGGAAGGTTTTTCAAAGTTCAATGCGTAATATTTCATGATAATAGTTTCGAGGTTATACTGAGTGACATTACGGTATCAGAGAAAAGCCGTCTTATTAAACAGGAAATGACGTCAAACATTGCCCATGAATTAAAAACACCAATTTCTTCGGTTAAAGGTTATATTGAAACATTGATCAATGAACCCGGTATGGAACCGGAAAAGCAGAAGTATTTCCTTGAAAAGGCGCTGGCCCAGAGTGACAGGCTTACAGGACTTATTAATGACATAGTAGTTATAAATAAAATCGAAGAGGCAGGAAGCACATTCCTGAAAGAGAAAATAAAAGTCACTGATATTATCAATGAAGTAAAAGAAAACTTCAAATCTGCTGTCGAAACCAGGGGAATGAAAGTCGAATCAGATATTGAAGACAATATTTATATTACTTGCAACCGCTCATTAATTACATCGGTTTTCCAGAACCTGCTTGAAAATTCCGTCAATTATTCAGGCAACAATAGTATTGTAACGATTAAGCTTTACAATAAGGATGATAAATACTATCATTTCTCATTTTCTGATAATGGGGTTGGGATTCCTGAAGAACATCTTGGGCGTGTCTTTGAACGATTTTACAGGATCGATTCCGGCAGATCTAGAAAGAGCGGAGGGACAGGACTTGGCCTGGCAATAGTTAAGAATGCTATACTGTTACATAAAGGAGATATCCAGGTAAGAAGCAAAGCAGGCGGGGGAATCGAATTTCTTTTCTCACTTCCAAAATAGATAAAGGATAAGGTTTTATCAACCAAACCGTCCTGAAATATAATCTTCAGTCTGCCTCTTGGCAGGATTGGAAAAAATTATTTCTGTTTTATTCATCTCAATGAGATCGCCAAGATAAAACAATGCTGTCAGATCGCTTGTCCTCGCTGCCTGCTGCATATTATGAGTGACAATAATAATTGTATATTCTTTTTTTAGTTCGTGAATTAATTCTTCAATTTTTGCTGTCGATATTGGGTCAAGTGCGCTGGCCGGTTCATCCATCAGGAGTATCTCAGGATTAACGGCAAGAGACCTGGCAATACATATTCGCTGTTGCTGTCCCCCGGAGAGACTTAAAGCTGAATTGAACAATCTATCCTTTACTTCATCCCATATAGCTGCCTGCTTTAATGAACGTTCAACTATTTCATCAAGAATACTTTTATTACTTATTCCATTAATTCTGGGTCCAAAAGCAATATTGTCATATACCGATTTTGCAAAAGGATTTGATTTCTGAAAAATCATACCAACTTTCTTCCGCAGGTTTACAACATCAATATTTTTGTCATATATGTTCGTATTGTCGATTAGAACCTCCCCTTCAATTGAAACATTATCTATCAGATCATTCATCCGGTTAAGAGTTCTTAGGAAGGTCGACTTACCACATCCTGATGGTCCGATAAAAGCAGTAACCATCTTCTCGGGAATGTCCATCGAAATCTTTTTTAAAGCAAGATTGGATCCGTACCTTAGTGATAAATCTTTGACTTTTACTTTAATATCGTTCATGAAGAATTAATTATTTTGCTCTTTTTCTTATTCTATATCTTAAAACAACTGCAACAGCATTCAGTGAAAAGGTTAGTAGTAACAACACAAGAGTAGTAGCAAACTGAATAGGCTGAGTTGCGTCGACATTTGAAGATTGAGTTGACATTATATAAATGTGATACCCGAGCGACATAAACTGGTCGCTTAATGAATGCGGAAGATGCGAACTGAAATAGACAGCTCCGGTAAATAGAATTGGTGCAACTTCACCAGCACCACGGCTTACGGCAAGGATTGTACCTGTTAATATCCCTGAAAGCGATCCTGGCAGCACCACTTTTCTTATAGTCTGCCATTTTGTTGCGCCAAGAGCAAGGCTTGCTTCGCGCATATCACGTGGGATTGTACGGATTGCCTCCTCAACAGAAACAATAACAACAGGCAGAGTAAGCAAGGCCATTGTTAAGCTTGCCCAGAGTATATTTGGTTGCGCCCATCTAAGTTCTCCTCCGCTTAAAAGACTATCTAAATTCTTACCCACAAAACCAATAAAGAATCCTAAACCAAACAAACCGAAAATTATCGAAGGAACAACTGCAAGTGTTTTCACTGCAAACCGGATAGTCTTGGCAATAACAGATTTTTCGTTAGCATATTCTGCAAGATAAATTGCGGTTATGACGCCAAAAGGGACTGCTGCAACAGCCATAATTATTGTCATAATAGCTGTTCCAACAATTGCGGGAAAAATACCTCCTTTTGTCATTCCTTCCCTTGGGAATTCCGATAAGAATGCCCAGTTCAGATTTGGCCATCCTCCAATAATCGTAATTACCAATATTGATACTATAATGAATATAATCATAAGGACACATATTCCGGTTATGCCTTCTACTATAGTATCTTTAATATTCCTGTTCATCTATACCTGTTTCAACTTTTCACCATTTTTTACCCACAACCCCCCAAAGGGGCAATAGCAGGTTATTTTCTTGATTGATATTTTCTGACAACTACATTCTTAAAATAGAATTCCGCCAATGCATTAAGAGCAAAAGTGAATATAAAAAGTAATGAACCGATCAGGAAGAGTACATTATAATGAGTATCTCCAAAAACTACTTCCGCCATTTCCGCGCCTATAGTAGCAGACAGAGTTCTTACAGAGTCGAAGGGATTCATTGAAATCATGGCAGCATTTCCTGTAGCCATAAGAGCGATCATAGTTTCTCCAAAAATTCTGCCCAAACCCAATACAACTGCAGCAAAAATTCCTGGTACTGCAGCCGGCAGAATTACATAGAATGCTGTCTGTCTTCTGCTCGCACCCAATCCCAGACTAGCCTCTATATAGGTCTTTGGTATAGCAGTCAATGCATCCTCGGTAAGAGTATAAATAATAGGAATAGCAGCCAGACCCATAGCGATTCCTCCCACAAAAGCATTTAGCCTGCTTGCATATCCGAATATATTCTGCAAAACTGTAGCCATAACCATTAATGCAAAAAAACCGATAACAACTGAGGGAAACCCTGCAAGCAGTTCGATAACTGGCTTTATAACTTCCCTGATTCTGGGCTTGGCAAACATCGCCGTGTAAATTGCTGCAAGAATTGATATAGGTGCAGCAAATAGAAGAGCTATAAGCGTTACTTTTAGAGTTCCGAGAAATAAAGGCCATAATCCGAAACGGGGATTGTCTGATACCGGCATCCATGTATTTGAAAGAAGTGTAGCAGATGGTTTATCTGTAGCAATCTGTTTCTTATTAGAATTATCAACCTGATTATCAGCGGATTTATCGACTGCATTCACAGTCCCTTCAGAACCGTAACTCTCCTGAACAAGCGTTTCAGTAGAGACTGCTGTCTTTTTATCCATACGGAAAATTGGGAAAGCTTCACGAAAAACAAATATAAAGATCAGAATAACCACAGCAATGGAAAGAAAAGCTACAGCTTTTATTACTTTTTCTGCAAGCCAGTCCGAAAAACGAAACTTCTTTTTATTAAATGTTACCATAAGCCAATCTTTACCTTCTTTTTCGACCTTGTTTCTTTACCACAGAGTGTCACTGAGTCCATATAGTATGATTATCTGCAAGTTACACCTACGCTAATCTCCCAGTCTGCCACTCTCCCGTTCTTTCTTTTCTTTTGTCTTATAAAATGCCAAACTTGTCAGTGTTTTTTTCTGACAAGTCTGACCTTTACCCAAAACTTCAACCTTCTAAAACGACTATTTTACCGGGAAATAACCTATTTCTGTAACTACTCTTTGTCCTTCAGTGCCTAAAATCCAATCTATATATTTTTTTGTTTCACCTGTTGGTCTGTTCCTTAAGTACATATAAAGGTACCTTGTAATAGGGTACTCATTTTTAGCGATGCTTTCAGGAGTTGGCGAATAACCTGCAGCATTTGCATCTTTCTTAACTTTTGCATATTTAACGCCAACTGCATAAGCTGCTCCGCCATAACCAATGCCGTTGACGTCTTTCTTTACAGCATTAACAACTGCAGCTGTACCGGGAAGGGTCTGAACGCTTGCAGCGTAATCGCCCTTGACTACCTCGTCATGAAAATATACATACGTTCCTGAACTATTCTCACGGCCATAAACTGTGATAGCCACATCATTCCCTCCTAATTCCTTCCAGTTTTTGATATTGCCCTGATAAATATCGCTCAACTGTTTAAGTGTAAGCTCCTGTACTTTATTTGCTTCATTCAGGTAAATTGTAACTCCGTCCTTAGCACATGGAATTTCAACACCCAGAGTATTATATCTTGATTTAAGTTTTTCAATTTCGGTTTGTTTCATCGGACGACTTGCATTACAAATATCAGTTGTTCCGTTGATAAGAGCGGTTATACCGACACCTGAGCCGCCACCGGTCACCTGAATAGTTGACTGAGGATTGCTTTTCATGTAAAGTTCTGCCCATCTTTGAGCAAGGATAACCATCGTATCTGAACCTTTCACAGTGATTTTTGCCTGTGAAAAAGCTGTTACTGAAACCATAAAGGCCAGGATCAGCATTATCGGGAGGATTTTTTTGTTTTTCATTTTATTGTTTTTATTAAAATTGACTTAAAACTTTTGTCTTTTTACTTTTATCTTTTGTCTTATATTCTCTAGAATTTTGCCTGAACCCGTATAGTAAACAAATTGTCTTTGTAGTCTGACAGATTTGTAGCATTGGTTTCATTCTTTGGCATCGTGTATTGAGCAGTGAGTCGGATGTTATCATTCAGATAATATTGCCATGCAAATGACCAGGTCTTGTAATATAGGGCGCCATTAGCTGCATCGCCACTTAATTTGGTATTGGGGTCATAATAATCATATCTTACCACAGCCTGATTCTTTGCTCCGACGTTTTTTACAAGTGTAATATAGTATCCTGCAAAATTATTATATAAATTCGGACTTGCTTTTTTCTGTGCCATCGTTGATGTCGACGCTACTGCACTGGCAATGGAATTAAGACCGGCAACATATTCACCTTTGATCGACATCCCGCCAAGAACATCAGCATAGATCCTGATTTCACCACCGGTCCAATGCTTGTCAAGATAGCGCCATACGTTATTAAGACTGTCAACAGTCCCATTGCTGTTCTTTACATATTGATTGGTTTTTGCAAGGTTGTTACCAAAATAGTGATTTGCTCCAAAATCGATTCCTACACCTGCGGACGGAAGTTTTACAGAATAAACAAAGCGTGCCATTACATCTTTATTTGATTGAACAGCTTTTGCCTGTGTGCCTGTGAAGTCTCCGTTCATAACCATTACCTGAAATAGAATTGGGACCTTGATTCCATTATATTCTAGTTTTGCACCAACCTCTCTTTCACCAGGATAAATTGTTGTAGTAACTCTTGCACGCTCAAGTAATTCCCTTGAACTTGATGAGTATTCTACATCATAATTTGGTCTGTTCATTTGACCAACCCATAGAGTCACGTTTTTTAATTTTGGCAGATTCACTACAGTATAAGCATCTTTAAGTGCCAGGTTACCTGTACTGAAATCGGGCTGTAAAACAAATTTAACTCCATCAAGGGCTTCGTATGTAAACTTTATCCTGGCTCTTCTGATAAAAAATGTATTGTTATATCCGTTGGTCTTTTCAAGATCAGCACCATAACTTTCCCATTGAGCCTGGATATATCCTGAAACTTTTATTTTATTCAGTTTACTGAGGTCTGCTTCATTAACAAGTACCCTGTCATCAAGAGCATTAAGTTTACCTTCATGCTTTTCTAATACTTCCTTCAGGGAATCGATCTGCTGTGTTTGGGAGTAACCGTAAATTGAGATCACCGTAAATAGTCCAATTGTTAAAAGTTTCTTCATATTAATTCAGTTAAGTTTTATTGAGTTTTCCATGGTACAAAAGTGATATATCAATATTACACCGTGATTGCAAATAGATTAAGTAATTGTTACAAAAGAA
>Ga0302164_10000266_pt1 | contig 18949 bp, 26 predicted proteins | sample I_Fen_E3_1_FD_193500 | JGI IMG/M metagenome (GOLD analysis project Ga0302164, IMG submission 193500) | Peat permafrost microbial communities from Stordalen Mire near Abisko, Sweden - I_Fen_E3_1 | ecosystem: Environmental > Terrestrial > Soil > Wetlands > Permafrost | place: Sweden: Abisko...
CTGAATAGAAGGTAGTGCTGGTCCCACAATTCCAATATCCAGGGAACCCATGAAAACACCAACAAAAAGTAAAAACAATATCCTATTATCGCCAGTTAGATCCATAAAGTCATTTTGTTTTATGAGCTAATAGTTTTTCCTTAATAATCAAATAAAAAATTTTATTTAACTTTCTTCTTAGAAATTAATCATTATCCATATTCAGGGAAGTGTTCGAATGATTTATGTTTCAAAAATTTTGTGAGTTCTTGTTCGAAACGGTTTTTAATTATATTATAAATAAAGTCGTAGACCTGTTTAAAATCTTCTGGTTTATTCGGATCTAAACTAAATTCCTTTTTTTCTTTCACTAATCGAATGCCAAAGTTTCCATTATCTTTTTTCAGTGCTAAATCAAATATGTAGGTCATAGCAGGATTATCTTTATTATTTTCCACATATAGATTTACACCCATACCATAATGCCACGCAGTGTCCGTATCAATTAAAAGTGCATCACGAGGATGGGCCTCAATGGCTTTACCTTCCTTATTAGGTGGCAGATAGTATTGTATTTCATCATAATTACACTCCAAATAATCTGCGAGCCCTTTACCCAACTGTACAGCCAATTCTAAACATTTCCCTCTGTAATCCTTGAAATCTTTTTCTGCTTTTGTATATATTTGGTTTAGTTCTTCAAATTTAGTCATTTCATCACCTCATAATTCAAAAAAACGAAAAAATTTTGAGCATAACTTTTTTGATCTACAACTTTAAGATATATTCACATCCACCCAATGATTCCGTCTTGTTTTTTAGTCTATCCCAAAATCCAAAGGCTTTCAATTCAACCAATGGTATATGATCTCTAAATATCTCATTATAGATCTTCCCATTTACTTCTGTTTTTCCTTTGGATACGTCCTCACAGTATAATTTTAAGATTTCGTTTGGAATGTATTCAACAGCCAGTTCAAGAGCCCTTCTTCCTACGTTGTTACAGATGACTTTATCCGGTAGGTTTGCATTAAACCATTCATCAAATTTGTAATGGTCAATTATCAGTTCTAATGGAATAAATTTGGGAGTGTTATGTTTATACAAGCTGTTGTATGGATCATCTCCATGAGAAAGGTAAAATTCATGTGTTTTATCATATGCAAAATGGGGCATTGCATGACCGCATCGTTCCTCTAAAAGTACAGGAATGTTAATAGTTCGAAGAACAGTGCGTAAGAATCCAGTTGTACCAAAACATCCTGCAGTATAATGTTGAAATCCCATATCTGGATGGTTAGTTCCCGAAAAAATTCTTTCAACCGGAGGATATCCTTGGTATTGCCAGTGTTTCTGGTAGTTTTCAGGAGTATCTTCTCCATTAAAGTGGTTCAATTCATCTCTGCACCATCCTAAAAAACGTCCTACAGTGCCCCACCTGGTTATGCCTATGAGTTTTTCTTTATCTAAAAAATCATATGTTCTAACTGGATCTCCCATGGTAGCTGAACCATGGTTGAAAAGTGATTCGTCCCACCTTAAAATTGAGTACACATTTCGACTTTCAAAGTATTCAAAAAAAGTACGGCTATCGAATAAAAATTCTAACTGTGACGGATTATATCTCGAAATAGACCAATGGACTAATCTATCTATTTCTACCCTGATACTATGAGCAACATGGGTTAAGTAGTAATTCCAAGCATCATCCGGTTTAAGATCTGTTGAATACACCTTACCGTCATCAGATAAATTTATAATAGAATTTGGAGCTTCATTAAGACCTTGCAAAATGTCCATGAGAGAATTCCAAAAGGTGGTGGATAGTTCCATCTTTTTATCATCTGACCATAAATTATAATTTTGAGGAACACCGTTAGGATACTTTTTTGAATCATTTACACGCCATATTATTGCATTAGATAGATTAGAATATTTGTTTAACCATCCATCAAACAATCCAAATAAGAAATCTTGGTTTTCAATTGAAAAGTTTTTGAGATCTTGTTTGGTTAGATATCCCTCATCAACTAAAAAATTCCCAAGTTTTTTATCATAATCCTTTTTTAGTGGAGAAAGAGATTCAAAATCTTTTTTTGAAATTAATCCATTTTCATAGAGTTTATTAATTAAATCAGGAATCATTAAAAACACTCCAAAAGAAATTTTATTCTTGTTAAATTTCAAGTTTTAACTTTAAGTTTATTATATGAAACATCAACTATATAATTTATGCTGTATAAAGATGTATTAAGATGAAAGGAAGTTAATGAGAAAAAATTTTAGTAAAAAACTTTCAAATAATAAAAATTTTAGGTAGGACTGAATGAAAGCTAAAATAAATGCTGAGTGGGATAATCTTAGAAAAGTAGCTGTACATTCACCGGGAATAGAAATGTACTTTGGACTTCTTGATCCTTTTGCTTCGTTATATGAAAGATCCTTCAGCATGAAAGAAGCTATTAGAGAACATGAACTTTTGACATATACTTTAAAACATGAATTCAAGATAGATATAATTCCATTAAAAGAAACCATATTAAATAAGGCCGATAAATCACCCTTAATTAGAGAAAAACTAATAAATTTAGCTATTGAAAAAATTTCATACACTGGAGATGTTGATGAAGTTAAATATGCAAAATATGAAGCAGGAAAAAATAGGAATGTATTAGATTCTAATTACTACTTCAACACATTACTTTTAAATCCGCAGGTTGAATTGGAATCCGGTGTTGGTACACGGATGATACAACTTAATGTAACTGAAAATGAACCACTTTCAAATCTATATTTTATAAGAGATCAACAAGCAGTTACTGACATGGGAATTATACTTTCAAGAATGTCTAAACCTCAAAGGAAGCGAGAACCAGAGTTAACTAAATTTCTGTGGAATACTCTCAATATACCTATTGCTTGTGAAATTAAGAAACCAGGTACCTTCGAAGGGGGCGATTTCATCCCAATGAATGAATTTGCCTTGGTTGGTGTTGGAGATCGGACTGATATGTTTGGAGTTGAACAAGTACTTAAATTTGGTTTAGGTTACAGTGAAGTTGGTGTTGTACACCAACCAAAACATCCACTCATTCCACACAATAAAACTGATTCCATGATGAATATGCATTTAGATACTTACTTCAACGTTGCTTCGGATGGAGTTGTTGTGGGTTGTGAGATTCTGCTAAAAAATGCACAGGTCGAAATATATCAAAAAGAAAGTCGTGGAAATTATATTAAATCTGATGATCATACAAATCTGTACGATTATATTGTATCTAAAGGTTTTGAAATCATAGATATCACAACCTTGGAATACTTGGCATACGCATCAAATTTTTTATGTGTTAAAAACGGAACCATAGTTGCAGTTGAAGTTGATCGTATGGTAAAAGATGTAATAAACAACCTCATAGATAAGGCAGCGCTTGATCCTGAAACATACGGAAATCTTTTAAAACAAGTCAAAAAAGACTACAATATTCTTCGTTGTGAAGGACAGTTCTTTCCACATAAAAAAGAGATCTATCAGCATGATATTGATGCTTTCCCGTTGAACCTAATAAATCTCACAGGAGGTTATGGTGGAGCCCACTGCATGACTTGTGCTATAGGAATTAATTATCAAGATTAGATTTGTATAAATATAGGTGATACATAATGACGACTAATATTATGGTTTCGTTAGGTGGAAATGCCATTCTAAAACATTCTGATAAGGGAACCGCTAACGAGCAGCTGGAAAATATAAAACAAACCAGTAAAATAATTGTAGGTTTATTAGAGAAAGATTGCCATATTGGATTAACACATGGTAACGGGCCACAAGTAGGCGACATTCTTCTTGCATACGATCTTAGCAAGGAAACTTTAGCACCAATGCCCCTTGATGTATGTGTGGCCCAGTCACAAGGAATGATAGGCTATATGTTGCAGATATCTCTGCAGAATGCTTTGAAGAAATCAGAAATAGAAAAGTCCGTTGTTACCATTATCACACAGACACTTGTTCATCATGAAGATCCCCACTTAAAAAAACCTTCAAAACCTATAGGTCCTTTTTTTACTGCTAGGGAGGCTTCAAAAAATCGTAAAGAAAGGGGGTGGGTTATTTCTGACGACAGTGGACGTGGTTACCGCAGAGTTGTACCATCACCACTTCCAATAGGATTTGTAGAGGAATCTTCTATTAAATCACTGTTCGATGAAGGAGAATTAGTAATTGCTGCTGGTGGGGGTGGTATACCTGTAATAAAAAATAGGAATGGTATTTTTCAAGGTATCGAAGCCGTAGTAGATAAAGACCATACTGCAGCTCTTTTAGCTTCTTTAATAGGGGCTGAAATACTCCTAGTTCTCACCGATGTGGATAAAGTAGCCCTTAATTATGGAAAGCCGAATCAAAAGGACCTCGATCATTTAACAGTATCAAAGGCAAAGGAACATCTTAAAAATGGGCATTTTCCATCTGGAAATATGGGCCCAAAAATAGAATCAATTATTGATTTTCTGGAAAATGGGGGTAAAAAGGCCATAATAACACCTCTAGAAAATGTTTTTGATGCGTTAAATGGCAAAGCCGGCACAACCATTACTCTCAACTAACCATAATAATCATCCTAGCTTTATGTTTATTGATAACATTTTACTTTACCATTGACATTTATTTCTATAAAATTCTGTTTCAACTAAAAATTTATCATTGACAATATTTTTGGTTATTTCTAGTGTTTTTAGTGTTGCTTCTTTGTTACTGAGATGGGGTAGACTTTTATATGCCATTGGATCAACATCTTTGTCTACATTTCATCTATCCTTTCATCATGCAAACATACTAGCTCATGAGTGAGTTCAGGATAACCAGAGTCATGGAATTTATCTTCTTTACTAATTTTCTTTTTCTTCCTTAAATCTGATTCACAGCGCTCTTCTGACATAATGCCACCCTTTTACATAATTTAATAAATATACTCCATAATATATTATTTACTATCATTCTTTTCCTAATTTGCTAACTTGTTGAAAGTTTATTTTCTTTAAAAACTGGGAATTTTCATCAATTCATAATAAAAAAATTAAGAAATATCAAAAGATGATAATAAATACAATGCGTAACAGATAATTTATATAATTAACGAGGATTTATCATGTCCCAATTTATAACCATTACTCCCCAAGCAGCACTTAAATTAATTGAAGAAAAGAATTCTGACATCATAATACTGGATATCAGACCTAAGGAAGAGTTTGAAATAGAACATCTTCCAGGTGCTGTAAATTTAGATTACGATGGTCATAAATTCCAAGAAAAAGTTGATAAACTTGATAAAGAAAATGATTACCTAATATACTGTAAAAGCGGTGTTAGAGGAGGATATTTCATGGCTAAAATGAGAGACTCGGGTTTCCAAAGAGCTTACAATATTTTAGGCGGATTTGTGGGCTGGAAAATAAATAAACTACCACTTCAAAGTAATAATGATAGTTAATTAAATTATTTTATATTATAAAATCAAAGAATTATTTTACATCAAATAATTTTTATCTATTTTTATACATTTATTTAAAAAGATATTTATTTTATAAAAATAATAATTTAATAAGAATTTATATTATTATACGAATTCAAAATGCTAAAAGTTCTTTTTTTTAAGGATAAAAAAGTAGATTGAAGACTTTGTAGATGAATGTTATAACACCTTAAAAATAGCAATAAACGAAACTAATGCCTAAGTAGATTATGATCCGTTACTCGTTGTAGTTGCAAATCGAAGTCAGAGGATATAGCTATTCCAGAATTTATTGTCTAATGCAAAAAAATTTCAGAGCAAAAGAACACCAATTGTCGGTATTTCAGTACGTAAAAATGAAGATAGATAGTTTTTGCTGTTAAAGATAATGGAATTGATCCCAAATATCAAGAACTAATATTTAAAGTATTCCAGAGATTACATGCAAGAAATGAATGTGATGAACAGATATTGGATTATCGCTTATAAAAAAATAGTTCAATATCACAATGGAAACATATGGGTCAAATCTGAACTGGGTATAGGATCCACGTTTTACTTCACATTACCAATTATATCCAATATATAGTACAAACAATAACAATCAATGGTAAAAAAAATTTTCAATTCGAAATTTTTTTTATTCTATCTAAAAAAAAATAAATTTATTTGTTCTGCAATCTTCTCTAAGTTTTATAATCCTAGATTATCACTTTAATAATCTTAGTAAATTTTATTAAATTATGTCTTGATTTAACACTTTAAATGAAGATGTTCATATCATAATAATTTATTATTAATTTTATTTTAAAAATTGAAATGATAAGTAATAAACAGTTATAATACTAATATTATTGTAGGAGGGGTTAAATGGATGAAGATTATAAAGAATTCTTAAAAATTTTATATGATTCATATAAAGAAAATCCCAAATATCAAGTAGATAACAAATATTTAAAAGAAAAATTAGATATTAAACTAGAAGAAATACATTTTATTGCTAATTATCTAGAAGGAGAAAGGTATATAAAAACAGAACCATATTTAGATGGTTTTGAAGTAAATATCACACATCACGGGATAAAATTAGTAGAAAAGTGGCTAGATAAATAGATTTTTAATATAACCATATCTAATTTTTTTATTTATTAAACTTTAGTATCATTGATATTATCTCATCTTTTCAATATTCTACTTGAAAATATAGTATTTTATAGTCTGAGAAACTTTTTATTTGACCAATCCAATCCTGCCACACATTCATCTCTGATGGTTGAAATGGACATGATTGGTAACGAAGCTAAGATCATTGTTCATCCAATCATCCTTGTTAGTAGTATACCCCAACAAATGGATAATTCCAGTTGCAAAGCATTATTAGAAAAATTAAAATCACAATCATCATTAAATATAACCATTGAGGATGGTAAGGTATCTTAACATTTCCAATATGAAACAAAAGATTTCTGAAGAATTCTATTAGAAACTATTCTCCAATACATCATCTTACTTATTTTTTATCCTAAATCCTGAACAAACTTTTCAATCACAGACTTATACGATCCGCTCTTTATATCTGATGATGTCAATCCAAATGATTCAATTGGAGTTGTGTTAGTGTATTCTCCGATATTTTTAATAGTACCCTCTATACCTGACCCGCCTGCTGTGCAGAAGCATGCTAATAATGGTATTTTTTCCATGTTTTGGTGAAGATAAGTTCTAATAGGAACAGACATCTTTCCTGCCCAAACGGGTGTACCCACTATAAGAAGATCGTATTTTGATAAGTCATGTTTTGGATCCTCTATAATTGATAGCTTATTTCTTGAAGCTTCGTAACCTGACTTTAGGTAACCTAGGATACCTCCTCTTTTTTCCTTATCTACTATTTCTTCGATGTCACAGTCTAAAGATTCTGAAATAGTTTCTGCTATCATCTTGGTATTTCCTGTTCTGGAGTAATAAACAACTAGAGTTTTCATAATAACTTAATTATATGAATGAATATTTAAAGTTATTATAATTTAAAATCTGAAATGTAGAATATAATTAGATCCATATATTATAAAAAAATTTAAAATAAGATTTATTATAGTTTTTATATATTAATATAATTAAGACGTATGGAAGTGTAGTAATGAAAAAAACAATTAGAAAAACGTATAAAATTTCATCCACCATTGATCGGGTTTGGCAGGCTTTAGTAGATCCAAAAGTAATAAATGAATGGGGTGGTGGCCCAAGTAAGATGGATTCTGAGGTTGGAAACGAGTTCGAACTATGGAATGGTGATATTTATGGAAAAAATATCGAAGTAGAATCCAAAAGTAAGCTAGTTCAGGAATGGTTTGGTGGAGACTGGGCAAAACCCTCAATACTAACATTTACACTCAAAAAGGATAAAGAAGGGGTAATATTAGAGCTTGAACAAACTGACGTGCCTGATGAAGAATTTGAAGATATCGATGCAGGTTGGGATGAATATTATCTTGGCCCTATGAAGCAAATGCTTGAAAAAAAATATAAAAATTAGTATATTATCTGGAAAAGTCCTCAAAATCCTATAATGGTAATTATTACTTATCTTCAATATGCATTATCTGTTTTTTTTAAATTTTAGAAATTTTAATTTATCTTAAAAACTATAATATATATATTAAATAATTTTTCATTCGAATTTAAAATATATATTCATTTAATAAAATTTTTTAGGAGTAGTTTTTTATGGGTATTGAACCAATCCGAGTATTATTAATTGAGGATAATGCTGGCGATTATGAAATAATACTCCAAATGCTTGAAGTTAGTGAAAAAGCTAAATTTAAACTCACCCACACACCAAGACTTGTTAGTGGGTTAAAACTACTTGAATCAAAAAAATTTGATATAATACTCCTGGATCTTGGACTTCCAGATAGTGTAGGTTTTGAATCATTTAAGGCTACTATAAATAAACATCCTGCAATACCGATTATCATATTGACAGGATTGGCCAACGAAGAAATTGGAATTCAAGCTATCCGATACGGTGCTCAAGATTATCTTGTAAAGGGAGAATTTAATGGCAAATTATTGGTACGGGCAATTCAGTATGCCATTGAACGTAAAAAATTTGAGGGTTTGTTCATCTATTAGAAAAAAATTAAATATAAAAAAATCTTAAGACCAAATTTATTATCTTAAGATTATGACAATTATATTTAAATCGTTCTAGATTTAGATAAAATAAAGAAAAAAAATAATTTATTAACTTTCTGTAATTGGAATTTTCCAGAGATAACCTACTTTTTTTCCTTTTTCTTGCTTATTTTTTCCTTTCTTTTTCTTAACGTGAGCTTCACTACCTTCCCATGAACCTACTGTTTTATCCAGGTATTGACCAATTTCCTCATTGTACTTTTTGGTACCAATGGTGTAATATTCACTTTCATTATGAATATAGCTAATACCTTCGCCTTTTTCTTCCATGACCTTGGTTATTTCCATCAATTTTTTATAAAACTTTTCAGACATCATCTTACGCCTTCTCCTTCTCATTTATTATCTTTTTCTTCATGTTACTAAAGACGTATTTAAACAAATACGGATATTGAGCAAAATACATTGAATGATCAATTAATATATATAAGTTTATATGGATTAATGCTTCGATTTTCTCAATATTGAAATCATGAATATTTTTTTAAATATTTAAAAATTTTATATAAAAAATCAATCATCCTGCTCCCAAACTGAATACAAATTAATCTCAAATAAAACTTTCTTGAAAATACATGAAACCTAAACTGCCTGAAATGACCAATAAAAGGTTTATTAATACATCTAACAACATATTTTTAGTTATTAGTGCAATTCTTTTCATTATAACTTTACATATACCTCTCACAGATACGTTACCCGCATTTGGAATATTCTTTCTATCGGCAGGTATACTCGAATGTGATTGTTATTTAATTCTATCAGGTTATCTAATAGTTTAAATTGAATCCTTAATCAATTTTTAGTTTTAATGTTTTTTTCAATAATTTTGGGAGTTTAATAGTTAATACCGAGTCTTTGAAAGTTCCTTCCGCTTCTTTAATCATAACTTTGCTAGGTAATTTTATTGATCTCCTTATTTTGCCATAACTCCTTTCCCTTTGGATATAATTCATATCTTCATCCATATTTTCTTCTTCAAATTCAGCACATATATCAACGTTTTCTTCGCTAATAGCAATTTCAACATCTTCCTTTTTCAATCTTGGAAGATCTGCTTTGATGATTATTGAATTATCTGTTTCAATAACATCGATAAGAGTTTTTTTATTATAATTCGTATAATCAGATAACATTTGGGTGAATTCTTCTTGTTTATCCTTTATTGTGCTTATTATATCATTTAAAGAAGTTTCTGGAGATTTATCTGATTTTTCAATATTTAATTGTTCTTCATTTATTTTAGTAGATTTTAAATCTAAATTCTCTTTTTTCTCCATTAAATTCACCCCTATATTTTTACTATCTAAATCAGTTAATTATAATATATTTTAGATTCATATCATAATTCTAAAATATTTAAAACCCTATTACATCTTAATATACTATAATTTATAAATTTTATGATCTAATCTGTTATTGTCGGTACAAAAAGGATTTTTACAATTAAAAAAGAGATTAATAAAGGATTTTTTAATCAAAAGCTTTATTCATAATAATCTGAACAATATTCATGTTATGGATATTATATCCCAGTTAGGATAAAGATTAATTCAAGGATTTTAAATGAAAATATTTTGTTATGTGTATATTCTTGATGCTTTTACATTCATGTTTATATTGAATTTGAAGCAAAAAGATTCTTAAGGTGATTTATTGGATATTGATATAGAAAGAGAAAAAACTGGCAGAAAGGCATCTACTGTAGCCATATTAGGAAATATTTTCCTAACAGTATTCAACTTCTCTATTGGTATTATATCAGGCAGTAGTGCTCTTGTAGCTGAGTCAGCACATACATTATCGGATGTTTTAACTTCAATAATAGCCTTTATTGGTTTTAAAATTGGTATGAAACCAGCTGATAGAGAACATCAATATGGACATGGAAGGGCAGAACCGTTGGTGGGACTTGTAATAGTTGTTTTTTTATTAGTGGTTGTTTATGAAATTTTATCCGGAGTCTATGCTAAATTTACATCAGGAGCTGTTTTGGTTGCTCCTGAGAGGATTGCAGCTTATATGGCCTTAATTGGAATATTTGTCAATTTAGTCATGACTACTTACTTGTTTCGTGCAGGTAAAAAGATTAACAGCCCGGCTATTATAGCCGATGGCCAGCATCAGAAGGTTGATATTTTCTCCTGTGCCGCAATTTTTATAGGCGTTTTAGGATCACAATTGGGCTATCCATTCTTAGACCCCCTTGTAGCTGTTTTTATTGCGTTAATTATTATTAAAACAGCTTTTGAACTAGGACTTGATAATGTAAATATTTTAATGGGGAAATTACCTTCAGAAACTATTTTAGAAGAGGTTGAAGCTGCTGCGAATAAAGTTAAAGATGTTAAAGGTGTCCATAGTGTAAAAATTAATCCTATGGGTCCTTATTCATCAGCAGAACTCCATATTGAAGTCGATGGAGAATTAAAACTAAAAAATGCTCATGAAATTGCTCATAAGGTAGAAGAAAAAATAATATATGATGTATCGGCAATTAAGATGGCAATTGTTCATGTCTGTCCCTTTGATGAAGAATGTGAAACATAAGAATATTTTCTGTAAAAAGTGGAATTCAATATATACATTCATTCCCTAATGATGTCTATTTAGATCCATAACCCGCTTTAATACGATGTTTAAATTGTGTAGGGCCTATGTTCTCCAAAACTTCGGATATTAAATTTTTATGTGGTTTATCCTCATGGAAATTTGTCAGGATCTTTAAAGCATAGATCGAACCAACAATAGCCATATGACTTATTTTATAATTATCATCATCAAGAAGTGATTCCAAACGATATATGTGACCATTCTCCCTGAATGTAGTCGCATAAACATTTATCAATGTATTAATATAGGTCTCTTCTGTAACCTCAATTTCCGATATTTCATTGTAAGGTATGTTATGATCGATGACGAGCATTACCTTCAATAAATTGTACATCATATCATTCGAAGATTCAATAAATCTGGAATTAATAATCATCAACTTAAGAACAGAATTAATTTTAGTTATCGATTTAAGTTTATTGTGTTAAAATAATGTTTAGAATGTATATAATCTTCGAATTTACATAATATATTGTTTAATATATCATAACTATACTCGAAGATTTCCTAATTTATAAGTTCACTAGAGATAACCTCCAAGGAGTCCTCTGCAGATTCCATGACAGAGATCTTATCATCACACCTCATTTCCTTCAACTCCTTTATAATGAGATTGCGAATAGATTCATCTCGAATTAAAATGTATAAGTCCCTTAAACTGGCTGCCACAACTTCTTTTTTATTGTGTGATATTAGAGTTTTTAATAATTTTTAATCCCACTAACAGATCCATATTTTCAGTAGAGCCTATTAAATTGCTTATTTAGTGTTTCAAGTGTTTGTATTACAGAATAGGGATGATGGATTGATTCAATGAAAATTAATACATTTCCGAAATTTTCATCACCGAATTTTTCTCTTGTTATCCTTGCTGCGATAAACATTCCACTAACGTTTATGATCTTTCGATTTAAAGTTCATTTTTTTCTAAAAACAGTAAACTGTTCGCTAAAAAATCTAGAACTTTTTTTCTTTCAATGAAGGAAACCTTCTTTTTTTGAAGAAAATTTATTAATTCAGTAATACTCCTAAACGAGAAATTACCGTTATTAGCATCAATCAGTAATAAATCACTTTTACCAGCTTCTTTAGATTGAATAATAGAAATGGCAGCCCAGATGTTATCATTATCATCTCGCAAATCCAATGTAAATGTAAAATTATTTTGGTTGTCATATTGCATCTTAATGTACCCTAATACATCTTAGTACAGCAAAATATATATAATTTTCTATTATCACAATCTATACTAAAATTAATAAAAGTAATTTTTTTTTATAATTAAAAAAATAAAATTGATTAATTATTGAGGAGTGCATCTCATTCTTCTTAATTAAATATAATAACCAACCAGATCATTATTAAAACATGGAGTACATTGGAATATTTAGAATATAGAAATATAAAGATTAAAATATAATAAAATATATAATAAAATATTAAATTGGGGCTTACTAGATTAAGACCTAATAAATACCAATATGAAGTTGTATAATAATCTCAAAAATAATAAAAATCAAATTAATATATAACATTTAATGCAGGAGTATATATGACGGAAATTGACGGAATATATGTCATATTTTTAATAATATCAACCGTTATTACATTATATTTATCATTCTACAGCTGGAATAAGCGTTACAATCCAGATGCACTCTATTTCTCATTTTTAATGCTTGCTGTTTTCAATCTGGAGAATCAAAAGTTTATCACTGGGTTTAAGAATTGTAAACTGTCTAACTGAACAAATTAAAGGGCAAATTGAACTTGAAAGTACAAATGGAACTAAATTTATAATTAAATTTAAAGACGAAACGTATAATGAATAGGATTATAATTATGGAATTTGTATAAGATCTTAAAAAAAATTGGGAGGAGTAAATTTGACAATAAAGGTAAGGAATGAAAAAACATGGCAACGTGAAGAAGATGAATTTGTTGAATACGTCGGGAAAGGTTCTGTTCTCGAAAATCCATACACAAATGGATGCAGAAGAAAATTAAGAGATCAATACAGAAAATATTTAATAGAACTAACAACGGACAGTCCTGAATGGCAGAGAATTTTTGAATTAAAAACCATCCATGAAAATGGTAAAGATTTAAATTTACTCTGTTCATGCTATCCAGATCCATGCCATTCAAACATCATCAGCGATGCCATAGCAGGTAAAATCAGTCCAAAAGAAGATTAATATTGATAAAATTAATTTAATACCCCAATGCACTTAATAGGGAATTAGTTATACATTCCCATCGATCAATGATGAATAATTAATAATACCAATTCATAAATTATATAATAAATAGACGTGTAAAAAAAATTTCTTTTAATAAACACCCTAGTTACCATTCAATGTAGCATTGATCTCGCTTTTAATTTCAGAATTAAAGTCACTGAAAGAGTTTATATGAAGTAAAATATCTTGTTTTGTGATATTACCCATGAATATATATTTTTTTGTATCCGATAATTTGTTTATAGTATTGACTGTAAGTTCACGATTCTTTATCACAGCATTCAATTGTTTATCCCTCTCTTCACTTGATATAAGCCCATCATTGTACTTGGTATCAATATCTGATACTTGAGAGCCATATAGAGAATTGAAATAGTTAATTAATACATTATTCTGAATATCAATTGATTCAACAATCTTTGTTCCATGAACCTGATTTAAATTGATAAAACTTCCATTACTGTATGGGGAAGTATTATGGGAGGAATATATGATAAATGACACCACTATTACTAGAACAGCAACTACAACTAATAACAGATTTTTAGTATTCTTGAAATTCATTAGATGTTCATTGAGCAATGTAATAATTATATTTAATGTATAATCGAACTTTTAGCAATTCAAAATTTATAGATAAATTTATATATTTCATTGATCGACCATTATAAGGTTTAAAAATTAAAACTGGTACAAAACTTGATTATCCATATTTACAGATAATATAATTAATAAAAACATTTTAATTCAAGTAGTAAATCGTGGTGGTAAATTTGTACATTGTAATCATGGGTGGTGGAAGTTTAGGGCTACATATTGCTCTCGATTTATTTGCCGATGAAAAAGATGTTACCAAATTGAGAATGGTGAAGAAAGGTGCAAATTTGTTGCCACTAAGATAGATAAACATGGTAATATGTGGTAGCGGTACAGATAAAAACACCCTAGAAAATGCAGACATAAAAGAAGCAGATGTTTTTGTTGCAGCTACAGTAAATGACGAAACTAATCTATTAGGTTCTTTAATGGCCAGAGAATACAAACCAGAAAAAAAATTGTAAGGGTAAATGAACCACAACATGAAAAGGTGTTCACAGAGAACAACTTGATCGACGTTATTGTACCAGAATCAATAGAGGCAGGTTACCTTGAAAAACTGGTTTTGAAACCAAAAATAGTTGATTTATTCTTTGTTGATCATGGTAAAGCAGATTTATTGGAGCTATACGTTTCAAATAATAATTTAATAAGTAAAACAGTGGGTGAATTGAGTCCAATTGATGATTACTTCATATGTGATATTCATGATGAAGATAATGAAAATATAAGCATAGCAACGTCAGATACGGTTTTGAAAGAAAACTGTAGAATTTCATTGCTAGTAAAAAGCGAATCTATATCAAAGGTCTTAATAAGTTCACCAAATAATGGGGGGATAGCATTTGTACGTGATAATAATGGGAGGAGGCAGAGTAGGTCTGAATCTTGCATCTGCATTAATCAAAGCAGGTTTCGATGTGACTCTAATAGAAAAGAATCCTGAACTATGTAGTATTGCTGCTAGTGAATTAGATGCTCTTGTTATTTGTGGTAATGGTACCGACCTCAAAATCCTTGAAGAAGCAAATGTGTCTGATGCAGATGCGTTCGTTGCTGCAACTGGAAACGATGAAGCCAACCTCTTAGCATGTATATTAGTAAAAGATTTCAATACTAAAAAGCTTATTGCACGTATAAGTGATCCATCTCATGAAGATGCCTTCAGGAAAGTTGGTATTGATGCAACTGTAAGTCCAGAGCTCACAGCTGCAAGCTACCTTGAAAAACTTATTATAAGACCAAAAATTGCTGATATGGTTATTCTCGGTAAAGGTAATGCAGAGTTATTGGACATCCCTGTAGAAAACAAGAAGGTTATTGGCAAAAAAATTGGTGAACTAAGTCCAACCAAGGAATATATTATATGTGCCATATACAAAGGTCCCGATTATGAAATTTTAATGCCAGAACCGGATATTATCTTAGATGAAGACGATAAAATTTCTATTCTAATAAAAACTAAATCCATAAAAGATGTGGTGAAAAAATTTATAAAATGATTTTCCAGAATAATTATGGGATTAATGTACAACAATAAAAGTTATTATGATTATTCCAAACTGCTTTTTTTAGATCACCATAGATTTTATTAGATATAATCATTAAGATAGCTTAATACGAGGTAAAACTTATAAAATTTGCTTAATGTAAGTAAAATTTAGAGGAAAACGTGATGTTTCAACTTTAATAAATTAAAATCAAATTTAAACACTCTATGTGGAATATAGAATCTTATATACTGCTGAAAACACTTACAATGGTATAAATTGTCTGTAATTTATAGAAATTAAATGAGATCATATCAATTTGACATCTTATCTGATTTAGTCATAAATTTTTTAAAATAGCCATGTTCAAGTACTTTATAGAAATATATTTTCAACTGATCTTCAATTACAAATGCTATGAGAGAATAAACCCAAACAAGTGCTGCCAGTTCCCATCCAATAGGTGTTAAAAAGATTCCGAACACAACAAGTAGGGTAGCAAATATATCAGTTAATATAACTGACCAGAAGAAGATACCGCTAGGTTTTACCGACCAGAAATGTCCAGAGTTACGAGTGACAAACATGGTTAAATGACCTGCTACTACCAGCTTTAAAAATATTAATGACTGCAAGACGCCTGTATCCAAATTCAAAACCACTTTTCCTATATAAAATAGTAAGAGTGAAGATACAATTCCTATAGCCCCTAAAAATGTTGCCATTCCAAGTACCTGATACATATCCCACTTTTGAGGGCTCATTACCTTTTCAGTACGATCGTATGCAATGGTCATCACAGGAATATCGTCTAAAAGAGCAATAAAAACCAGCATCAGAGCAGTTACTGGATAAAAATTGAAGATCAATATGACCATGGCTATGAAAACCAGTATTCGTATGGTTTCTGCAACCCTGTAAATTGAGTAGCTCCTCATTCGATGAAATATTTTGTAACTTTCCTTTATAGCATTTATTATTACTGATAGACCGGGTATTGTAAGAACTATATCTGCGGCTGATTTAGCAGCATCAGTTGCTTGGTATAAGGCAATTCCAGCATCTGCTTTTTTGAGTGCAGGTGCATCGTTAACACCATCACCAGTCATACCAACAATTTTTCCCCTGTTCTGCAGAAGTTCAAGTATACGATATTTATGTTCCGGAAATACCTCTGCAAACCCGCTAGCATCTTCAACAACTTTAAAAGCTTCATCTTCAGGTATATCTAAAAATGAAATCGGTAGCATAATATTGGTTGATAGATCTAACTCTTTAGCAATCTGCTTGGCAATAGCAATATGATCACCTGTTACCATCTTAACATCAATACCCATTGATTTGGCATCTTTAATGGTCTGTTTTGAACTTTTCTTTGGAGGATCATAAAGGGCAACTAGGCCTATAAATTGCCACTCATCATTTTGATCAGTTTTTGAAACACCGATTGATCTGTAACCCTTGGAAGCAAAATTATCTACATTTCTCTCAATTTTGGTTTTAAAAATTTCATTGCCGTCAAGGAGGGATAAAATAACTTGAGGAGCTCCCTTCGATACCCTAAATTTAGAGTCGTTTTTGTACTGGATCAGAGATTCCGTGCTTTTACGTATGGGATCAAATGGATTGAATTTAAGTGTTTTAAAATCTTTGATTTTTAATGATAATGTTTCTGAAGAATCAATTTTATCAATTATAGCTTTGTCTAGGGGATCTTGTTCCAATCGTAAAGAAGCTAATCCAGCATAAAAGAGAACATCATCATCTGTAAATTCATTATAAGATTCTATTTCAGCAATGGATATCTCATTTTTAGTCAAAGTTCCTGTTTTATCAGAGAATAGCACATCCATACCAGCCATTTCTTCTATGGCTGTTAGTTTACTTACTATAGCCTTCTTTTTGGCCATTGCCATTGCACCCACAGTCAGGGTAACAGATAAAACAGCTGGTTGTGCAACGGGTATGGATGCTATGGTCAAAACAAGTGCAAATCCTAAAATATCGAAGAAACTTTCATTTCGTATCAAACCTGCAATGAAGATTAATGTAACCATGATGAGATCAAGTACGATGAGGTAGTCCCCAATTGTTATAACTGCCTTTTGAAGATGGCTTTTAGGGCTGACTTCTGATACTAGTCCTGCAGCCCTTCCAAAGAAAGTGTTCATACCAGTTGCAAATACTATTCCGTTCATCTGCCCCTTCTGTATAGTGGATCCTGAGTATATAATATCTCCTATTTTCTTATCCACTGGCAGTGATTCACCAGTAAGTGATGATTCATCGGCAGTAACATAATCTCCTTCTATGAGTTTGATATCTGCAGGAACTATATCACCCAAATGAACTTTTACAATGTCACCAGGCACGATATATTTTGAAGGAATCTTTATCCATTTCCAATCTCTTAAAACCCTTGCATTGTAGGCTAGTTTTTCCTTTAATATCTCAATGGCATTGTCTGCCCTGTCTTCTTGGATGAAACCCACAAGACCGTTTATTAATAGTAGCAATAAAATAATACCAAATTCAGGCCAGTGTTGTATTAAAAGCGATAAAATAAGTGCAAATTCAATCATCCAAGGAATTGGTCCCCAGAAATAACTAAAAAATTTTTTTAGATGGCTTTGCTCGCTTTGGGAAATTTCATTTATCCCATACTCAAGTCTTTTTTTTGCTTCATCATCAGAAAGACCTTTAACATCTGACGATAATCTTTCCAGTAATTCTGCAATTGATATTTTCTTTACTTCTTCTAAACTTATCTCCAATTCCATGATCAAATATATTCCCTTCTGGATTTTAAATTTATTTATTTAAAAATTGACTGTTCTACAATATTATTTAATATTAGAAAAATAAGTAAAATTACAAAAAGTATTAAAGATTAAATATTGCACAATAGTATAATTTGGTCAATCAATGAATCATATCTATAATGAATCTATAAAATTGAAGGTGTTCGAATTATAACACCAATTACAATGACTACAAGGAGAAGGATGACCACGCCCAGTAATATTAGTATGTTGATCTTTTTTTTCCATCTCCTTTTCAAGCTGTTTCTTTTTTATTGAATCTTCATCTTCCATAATATTATTTTATTTTTCAAGAGAATAAAAGTTCAGATTATTTTTTAAAATATTACTATAAAATTGATCTATGAATATCTTGATAACAAATAATCTTATTGAAAAAGGCTCTATAATTCAAATTATCATGAAGTAATTCATGAATTCCAGGCATATAATAAAAGACAATGTAATTCCAATAAAATATAAGTCCAATAAACTTAGTTTATTGTTGTCGG
>Ga0302164_10000268_pt1 | contig 18832 bp, 10 predicted proteins | sample I_Fen_E3_1_FD_193500 | JGI IMG/M metagenome (GOLD analysis project Ga0302164, IMG submission 193500) | Peat permafrost microbial communities from Stordalen Mire near Abisko, Sweden - I_Fen_E3_1 | ecosystem: Environmental > Terrestrial > Soil > Wetlands > Permafrost | place: Sweden: Abisko...
CACTTAAAGGTGCATCCCTTGACTTGCCGAAAACTGTTATCGATGGCCAGTACGGCCAGTTTAACTCATATACAAATGATAATAGTTTTAATATTTCCCAATCATTTGCCTTTCCTTCAGTTTATATAAACAAGTCTAAGCTCGCCAGTGAAAATGTAAAAAGCAGCGAGTGGCTGTATAAAGTTTCTCAGGTTGAAATAGCGACTCAGGTTAAACAGGTATATTGGGGATATGTATACCTAAAAGCAAAGCAAAAGTTACTTGCTTATCAGGATAGTTTGTATTCAGGATTTATGCGGGCCGCAGAGCTCAGGGCGAAATCCGGTGAAACCAACCGTCTGGAAATGATTACAGCCCGATCGCAAAGCCTGGAAATCAGAAATCAGTTGTTTCAGATTACAGCTGATTTAGGTATATCGAGCCGAAAGCTGAAGTTACTTTTGAATAGCTCCTGTTTGCCGGTTCCCATTGAAAATGAATTAAATAAAATTGAATATTCAATTCCGGTTGACAGTTCTTATCTTGATCAGAATCCATCATTGAGCTATATAAAGCAGCAGGTCACAGTTTCCCAGATTGAAAAGCAACTTGAGCGCAATCAAATGCTGCCTGATTTTAATATTGGCTATTTTAGCCAGACAATTATTGGTAACCAGGAGATTAATGGTGCCTCCCGGGTTTTTGGACATGATTATCGTTTTTCCGGACTACAGGCGGGTATATCAATTCCGGTTTGGTTTGCGCCCTATAAAGCCCGGTCAAAGGCCGCAAAGATAAATGAGGCAGCTGCCAGAAATAATGCAGAGTCTTACAACAAAACTGTTACAGGCAATTACAGATCGCTTCTGGATGAGTATAGTAAATACTCCTCAAGTGTGGAGTATTATGAAAAGCAGGCGGTGCCTGAAGCTGAACTGATCATCGACCAGGCTACCCTGAGCTACAAAGCAGGTGCATTGGACTATCTCGATTATGTACTTACACTCGACAGGGCACTTGCAATAAAACAGAACTACCTTGATGCATTGAATAATTGCAATCAGACTATAATTACAATTGAATATATTACAGGTAAAATATTTTAACTATTAATATCATGACTAAATCTTATTTTAAAGTATCAGCAGTCTTTTTGGGATTCTTATTCGTATTTGCTTCGTGCAACAAAAACAAACCCGTTGCAGTCACAAATACTGGGGAGGTTCTTCCCGAAGGAATTGTTGAACTTCGTGAGGACCAGATAAAACTCGCAAATATTGAATTAGGAGCTGTAGAGATGGAATCATTGAGCGCCATTCTTAAAGTAAATGGTATTATTTCGGTTGCACCACAAAACTTCGCAACTGTTTGTATGCCTCTGGGAGGTTTTATTAAAACCACAACTCTTCTCCCCGGCAATTCGGTAACTAAAGGCCAGGTATTGGCGGTAATTGATAACCAGGAATTTGTAGATGTTCAGCAATCGTATCTGGAGGCTAAAAACAAACTGGCATTTGCAGAAGCCGACTTTAAGCGTCATAGCGATCTTTATAAAAACGATGTATATTCTGAGCAGAATGTACAACAGGTGACTGTTGAATACAAAAACCTAAAAGCACTTGTTAAGTCTCTGGAACAGAAACTTATCCTGATAGGAATCAATCCTGAACAACTAAGTGAAGACAATATCAGCAGCACCGTTAATCTGTTGTCTCCGATAACCGGATTTCTTAAAGCTGTAAATATCAATATCGGGAAATATGTAAGTCCTACAGAAGTGTTATTTGAAATTGTAAATAATGACAAGCTCTTTCTAGAGCTTATTATGTTTGAAAAGGATGCTGATAAGGTGGTAAGAGGTCAGAATGTCAGGTTTTATATTAATAATGAAACTGAAACACATGAGGCTGTAATAACCCAGACAGGCAAATCAGTGGGTCAGGACCGAACATTCATGGTTTATGCAAATGTTTCAAGCGTTTGTAAAAATCTGCTTCCGGGGATGTATGTGAATGCTTTTATTTCCGAATCTGATGTAAAAGTTACAGCGCTTCCTTCAGATGCTGTAGTCAGTTTCGATGACAAAGATTATATCTTTACTTTCGAAAAAAGTAAGGAAGAAGCAGGCAAGGCATTTACCGAGTACCGTATTGTTGAAGTAAAGAAGGGCGTTTCCGGATCGGGTTTTACAGAAATCAAACTTCCGGACGGATTTAATGCTGTTACAACAAAAATTGTTACAAAAGGGGCATACAGTCTTCTTTCAGCTATGAAAAACGCAGGTGAAATGGCATGCTGAATTAGCACAGGTCACAGGTTACAGGGCACAGGGCAAAAAACGAGTAGCTGGTTTCCACTGAGCTCTGTGCTCTGAGCCCCTACCAGTTCGAATCATACCACGTTCTGACATCGGTGGCGATCATTCCTGCAGTTTTTGCAGCTGCGATGCCCAGGTCTCCATCTTCAAAGACTTCAATGAATTCGGGAGCGATATTCATCAACCTGGCACATTTAAGAAATGTTTCGGGATGAGGTTTGAAATTGTCGACATCATTGGCAGTGACTATTATGTCAAAATATTTTCTCAGACCTGTAATAATCAGAGTTCGCTCAACCGCTTCCCTATGACCTCCTGTACCTACAGCCATCGGCAAGACGCCGTGATACTTTTTTACTATTTCAACCACAGGAATTATTGGCTTGACTCTATGCTGGTCTTTTGAAAACTCAAAGAGTTTCTCTTCTACTATCTGATCGATTGTAACGCTCTTCTCCAGATTACATTTTTTGATGATTTCTTCGGCTATTAACCAGCCAGGACTTCCAGTATGCTTTCTGAGAAAATCTGTATCAATTTCTGCTCCGAATTTTTGACATGCTTTTCTCCAACCTTTGAAGTGATATGGCATTGTATCTGCAAGTGTTCCATCGAGGTCGAAGATCAGTCCTTTTATCCCGGGTATTATGTCGTGTAGCATCTATATTATATGAGGCCGCAAATGTAGCCAAAATAAGTTGAAATTCAATCCTTCACTCATTCATCCCAGCAACTCAGCTCTCTTTAAATCAAAGGAAAAGAGATATATGTATGAAATTTCGTATCTTGTGTTTTGTCGTAGAAAAGGGGAATATTTATGAATAAAGAAGTAAAAACTCATTCAGAGCTCATTAGAGAGCTAACTAATTTGCAGGATGAGTATAATTCTATGAAAGAATTATATGAGGGTGAGATCTTGGAGTACAAGAATGCCATCGAAAAATTAAGAAAAAGTGAGGAAAAATACAGGTTAGCTTATAGGGTTAGTCCTGATTCAATTAATATTAATCGTCTTTCAGATGGGATGTATATTTCTGTTAATGAGGGATTCACGAAGATTTTAGGATATACCGAAAATGAATCACTGGGGAGAACCTCTCTCGAAATGAATATATGGGTGAACTCTGAGGACCGTAGGAGGATGGTCAGGGAAGTGGAAACCAAGGGATATATCAAAGACTTTGAGACCAGGTTTCAGTCCAAGAATGGTGATATTGTATATGGCTTAATGTCAGCGTCACTTCTTGTTCTTGAAGGTGTTCCTCATATTCTTACCGTTGTCAGGGATATTACAGTACGTAAAAAAGCTGAAGAGTCACTTGCGAAAGAACAATTTCTGATAAACGCTCTGATGGATAGCCTTACAGATCATGTTTATTTTAAAGACCTTGATAGCAGGTTTATCAGAAATAATAAATCACATGTTATTTCATTCGGATTAGATGATCCTGATCAGGTAATCGGCAAATCAGATTTTGATTTTTTTACTGAACAGGCTGCCCGTCAGGCATATGATGACGAACAGTTAATTATCAGAACCGGAGAACCTATACTAAAAGAGGAAAAACTAACAAGGAAGGACGGTTCCATAGTCTGGTTTTCAGCGATGAAATTACCTCTTCATGATCATACAGGAAATATCATAGGGACTTTCGGTATCTCCAGGGACATTACAGAACGGAAAAAAACAGAAGAGGCTTTGATGCAAAGCGAAGAGAGATTCCGGTCAGTGGCTCAGTCTGCCAATGATGGTATCATTACCATAGATAATAATGGTTATATCCAAGGTTGGAATAAAGGGGCAGAAAATATGTTTGGATATAATGAACAGGAAATTCTGGGACAATCCTTAAATATTGTTATTCCTGATGATTATCTGAATAAGCATATTAAACCAAAAGTACTTTTAGAAATGGGAGGAGTAAAGTCGTCAGCCAACAAAACGATTGAATTACTCGGATTGAAAAAGAACGGGGATACTTTTCCTGGCGAATTATCATTATCGGGTTGGGAGACATCTGAAGGTAAGTTTTTTACAGGTATAGTGCGCGATATAAGCAGCCGCAAAAGGACTGAGCTGGAAAACCTGGTAAATTACGAGATAACTCAGGGAATAACTTCAACCTCAAATCTGGATGAACTTCTAAAACTCATTCACCACTCACTCGGGAAAGTAGTATATGCTGAAAATTGTTTTGTCGCTCTTTATAATCAAAAAACAGATCTTTTCAGCTTTCCTTATTTTGTCGACAAGATAGATGCAACTCCATTACCCACATCTATGGGCAAGAGTTGTTCCGCGTTTGTTTTTCGCACTGTCAAACCGCTTCTTCTGACACAGCAGATTTTTGACCAACTGGTGGAGAAAGGTGAAGTTGAGTTGGTTGGCTCCAATTCTCCCTCATGGATTGGAATCCCATTGCAGACACCTTCAAAAGTGATAGGAGTGTTAGTTCTGCAGCATTATGATAAAGAAAATGTGTATTCGGAAGGTGATGTGAGATTTCTCACATCTATCGGTAGTCAGATAGCGCTTGCAATTGACCGAAAAAAGGCAGAAGAAGAGATAAGACTTAAAAATGAATTATTACAGGCAATAAATGCTGAAAAAGATAAATTCTTTTCAATAATTGCTCACGATCTTCGTGGACCATTGAGTGCGTTCGTAGCTGCTACCCAGATAATTACTGAAGAAGTTCAGTCCATGAGCATTGAAGCGATCAGGGATATTACTGATAGCATGAAGACATCCGCAACAAATATTTACAGTCTGCTTGAAAATCTGCTTGAATGGTCAAGGCTGAGAAGAGGTGGAATGGATTTTATTCCAGCAAAGCTTAACCTGAAAAAGAAAATAGTAGAGTGTATTGAGGTTTTATCTGAATCTGCACATAAAAAAAGAATTGAAATTGAGATTTCGGTTCCCAATGAACTGGAAGTTATGGCTGACAACCATATGTTTGAATCCGTTATACGTAATCTGATTTCAAATGCTATAAAGTTCACAGTTGCCGGGGGAAAAGTGATCATATCGGCATTTCCTAATAATGATCATTCCATTGAAGTTAAAATAAGTGATACCGGCATTGGTATGACACCGGAGCTGAAAAATAAGTTATTTCAGATAAGTGAAAAAACCAACAGACCTGGTACTGATGGCGAACCGAGCACTGGACTTGGCTTGTTGCTATGCAAAGAGTTCATAGAAAAACATGAAGGCAAAATATGGGTCGAGAGTGAGGTTGGAAAAGGAAGTACTTTTTCATTTTCGATCAAACCATTTAAAATCTGAAGTCTTGATAATTCTGGATTGATCTGTTTTGATAGTTTTTACAGGAAACCTGTACCATTTTAATAAGAAAATAATATTCTAAATGAGAACAACTAATAAAATTCAGTTTTCTGATATATTCATTTTGGATGATATTCAACGTATCCAGGACCTGTTTGCCGATGCTACAGGAGTTGCTTCTGTTATTACTTATCCTGACGGCAGACCAATAACCCGTCCAAGTAACTTTTGCAGATTGTGCAACGAAATAATCAGGAAAACTGAAACAGGACTTACAAATTGCTTCAAATCTGATGCTGAAATTGGCAAACCAAATCCTGCCGGCCCTGTTATACAGCCGTGTTTGAGTGGAGGATTATGGGATGCCGGAGCAAGTATAATTGTAGGTGATTATCATATAGCCAACTGGTTAATTGGCCAGGTTAAGAATGAGGTACTGGATCCTAAACAAATGATTCAATATGCAAATACGATAGGGGCTGATAAGAAGGATTTTATGAAAGCCCTGGAAGAGGTACCTGTAATGTCAAAGGAGAAGTTTGAAAAAGTGGCTCAGATGTTATTTGCTTTTGCCAATGAAATATCCTCAAAAGCATATCAGAATAGCCAGCTTATACAATCAGAACTTGAGCGAAAGCAAGCTGAAAAAGAATTGATGCAGGAAAAATATTATATTGACGCCCTTCTAAACAATATTCCTGATCATGTCTATTTCAAGGATCTTGAAAGTCGGTTCCTAAGGATCAACAAAGCTCTTGCTCAGGTTCATGGTTTTGATGATCCTGTTAAAGTGGTTGGAATGACAGACTTTGATTTCTTTACATCGGAACATGCGCAGCAGGCTTATGAAGATGAAAAGAAAATCATCAGGACCGAACAACCCTTGAAAATAGAAGAAAAGGAGACGCATCAAGATCGTCCTGATACCTGGGCTTCGACGATTAAAATGCCTTTGCGAAACCGTGAAGGAGAAATCATAGGGACATTCGGTATATCACGAAATATAACAGAACAAAAGAATCTTGAAAATGCCCTGCTAGTAAAACAATTACTACTCGAAGGAATCATAGAAAATATCCCCGATCAGGTTTATTATAAGGATAGAAACAGCAAGTTCGTATTATGTAATACTCCGGTTGCTTTATTAGCTGGTTGTACTTCAGAAAAGGATCTCATCGGGAAAAGTGATTTTGATTTTTATCCGGCTAACCTGGCGGAACAGTATTTTAAGGATGAACAAACCCTGATGGAAAAAGGTGAAAAATTCCTGGATCACGAGGAACAGATTTTGGACAAAAAAACCGGGGAATTGCGTTGGAACCTCTCTTCGAAAGTACCTGTAAAGGATGCAAATGGAAATGTAATTGGTTTGGCCGGAATTAATCGCGACATTACAGATCGTAAAAAAACTGAAGAAGAAATTAACCTTAAAAACGAACTCCTTCAAACAATTAATGCAGAAAAAGATAAGTTTTTTTCAATCCTTGCCCATGACCTGAAAGGCCCCTTGAGCGCTTTTCTGGGAGCCACACAAATATTAGCAGAGGAGATCCAGAACATGTCGCTGGAAGATATTAAAGAAATTACAATCAGCATGAAGGAATCTGCTTCGAATATTTACGGTCTACTGGAAAACCTTCTTGAATGGTCAAGATTGAAAAGGGGTTTGATGGAATTTAGTCCTGAGAAAATAAATCTAAGACAAAAAACAATTGCATGCCTTGAGGTACTAAAAGAATCAGCTCGAAAGAAGGACATTAAGATTAACTATTCTGTATCAGACAATATTGAGATTTTTGCCGATTCCCATATGTTAGAAACCGTTATCCGAAACCTTGTATCAAATGCAATAAAATTTACACCAATTGGAGGTAATGTGTTTGTGACAGCTCAAAAAAGAAGTGATCAATCCATTGAAATCAAAGTAATTGATTCAGGTATTGGTATGACTCCTGAAATGAAGAGCAGACTTTTTCTTCTGAATGAGAAGACCAGCAGGAAAGGAACTGAGGGAGAACCAAGTACCGGGCTAGGCTTACTTCTTTGCAAAGAATTTATTGGGAAACATAATGGGAGAATATGGGTTGAAAGTGAAGTAGGAAAGGGAAGCATTTTTAGTTTCACAATTGATGAAGTAAGTTAGAATTTAGTGATCTGAAAGCATGTAATTCAGAAAATAATTATGCAAAAATAATTAATGCTGAAAGAGAAAATATTATGTCGGAAAAGCTTGATAGTAAAGAATCGGGGTATTCGTCAATTGTAGAGAACAGTCCCGATTTTATCATGCGATATGACAGCGTGTTCTGTCACCTTTATATAAATCGTGCTGGTTTGCGATTCTTTGGTGTAACAAAAGAACAAATCCTTGGTAAATCCTGCTGTGATCCGGAATTATTTGTCCAAGAACGGTACGCTTTTTTGGAAGAGAAGATAAGCTATGTTTTTAGTACCGGCAAACCATTTAACGACCAGTTTAAATTGCAAAATTCAGAAGGATCAATCTGGCTGGACTTGAGATTAACTCCAGAATACGATTGTTCAGGTAATATTACTTCAGTATTGGGTGTTTGGCATGATATCACAGAATTAAAACAATCGGAGGAATGGCTTGTAAATCTTAATGATTGTTTTCTCAAATTTGGCGCGGATTCTCTTGTTAATATCAACCTGCTTGTTGCCTTGTGTGGTGAGTTATTGGGGGGAACTTGTTCTCTCTATAACTGTCTCCAAAACGATATGCTATGTTCTCTGGGGCAATGGAATACACCACCCGGTTATAAATCAATGGATAATCCTAAGGGACATTTATGCAGTGATGTTATCAAGTCCACCGGAGAAACTACAATTGTCATCAGAAATCTCCAGACCTCACACTATTTGCAGACTGATCCGAATGTTGGCCTTTACCAATTGAAAACATATATTGGTAAAGCCGTTAAATTCAACAATAAAAACATTGGTTCATTGTGTGTGGTATTTCAGCGAGATATCATTCCAAAGAAAACTGAATTGCGTTTAATGGAAATAGTCGCATCAGCAATCGGAGTAGAAGAGGACCGTAGACAATCAGAAGAATTAATCCTTCGTAATTCAGAGGAACTTCGTCTCAGTGAAGAGAAATTTAAAAGCCTCTTCGAAGATGCTCCCGTAGGTAAATCTCTGACATCTCTTGATGGAACAGTTCATCTTAATAAGGCATTTTGTAAATTATTGGGATACTCCAAAAAAGAGATTAAGAATATGAATTGGCGTAAATTCACCTTTCCGGCTGATATTGCAAAAAATGATGAAATAACCAAATCTATTCTTAATGGAGATAAAAAAACCGCACGTTGGGAAAAAAGATATCTCAATATAAATAATGAGATCATTTGGGTTGATATATCCACTACACTTCAACTAGATCCTGATGGAACGCCACTTTACTTTATTACCACCGTCATCGATATCACTGAGAAAAAAAGATCAGAAGATAAGATCAATCTGCTAAATGTGGAATTGGAAAAAAGGGTAATGGAACGCACTTTTCAACTTGAAGAGGCCAATAAAGAACTCCAGTCATTTGCCTACTCTGTATCACATGATCTTAGAGCGCCGCTACGCGCAATTGACGGATTTTCAAAGTTTGTCCTGGAAGATTATGGAAGTAAACTTGATTCAGAAGGGCAAAGACTTGTTGGGCTGATTCGAAGTAATACCCAGAAAATGGATAAACTTATAACAGATATACTTTCCCTTTCAAGGGTTACACGAAGTGAGAATAAAAAATCCATCATTGATATGACAAAGATGGCAATGTCGATGCTGAATGAAGCTGCTTCTCCCGAGATACAGGAAAAACTCGAATTTACAATTGATCCATTGCCTGTTTGCTTTGCCGATCCTATATTTATAAAGCAGGTTTGGATAAACCTGATTTCCAATGCTATCAAATTTTCCTCGTTAAAAATGAAACCGGAAATCAAAATTAGTGGTTACAGGGAAAATAAGTATAATGTCTATTACATAAGTGACAATGGCGTAGGCTTTAACCCTGAATATTCCCATAAATTATTCGGAGTTTTCCAGCGTTTGCATAAAGCAAATGAATTTGAAGGTACTGGTGTAGGCCTGGCTATTGTCCAGCGTATAATTCACAGGCATGGTGGGAAAGTCTGGGCTGAGAGCAAAGAGGGAAGGGGTGCAACGTTTTATTTTAGTCTGCCTGAATCCGAATAGCTGATTGCGGTATGCCCGGAACTTCATGTATATGAATAACATCGATTTAATTCATATCTTTGTCTTTATTATGTGGAAATAAGAACATTATGCAATCAATGATATGATTTTATGGAAGCAAAAAATGATCTACAAATGGGCCAGGCAAATCATGAAATTGAAATTCTTCTGGTAGAAGACAATCCAAACGATGCGGAGCTTGCCATGAGGGCTTTCACGAAAAACAAACTTGCAAATAATATTGTCAGAGTTTGTGACGGGGAAGAAGCACTTGATTATATTTTTGCCCGCAATCCCTATAATTACCGTGACCGTTTAAATATTCCGAAACTGATATTGCTCGATCTAAAATTACCTAAGGTGGACGGACTTGAAGTTCTTAAGATCATTAAAGGAAACGCTGTGACAAAACTTATTCCTGTGGTGGTTCTGACCTCATCTCATGAGGAAAAAGATATGGTTGAGAGTTACAGGCTTGGTGTAAACAGTTATATAGTAAAACCTGTGGATTTTGATAAATTTATTGGGTCAGTAAGGGACATTGGTTTGTACTGGCTGTTAATGAATCAGCTACCGGATATAAAAAACCTTATAAAATGATTCAAAAGAACCAATTAAAAATACTGTTTGTAGAGGATGTCCCATCAGATGTAGATCTGGCAATTCTTGAACTCAGAAAGGAGAAATTTAAATTTGATTTTATTACTGTATGTACCAGGGCTGATCTTGAGAATGCTCTGAAGGAATTCAATCCCGACGTTATAATATCTGATTATATGATGCCGGCTTTTAACGGGCTTCAGGCATTGCAAGTGTCTAAAGAATACGATCCGGATATCCCGTTCATACTCTATACCGGATCAGTTAATGAAGAGACTGCTGTTGAATGTATTAAGGCAGGGGCACAGGATTATGTTATTAAAGAGCATATGACAAGGCTGCCTTTTGCAGTAAAAGAGGCCCTTGAACAGGTACAGATAAATAAGGAAAAAAGGGCTTCAGAGTTACTGCTCAGGGACAACGAGGAAAAACTCCAGAGTATATTCAGCGTAGCTCCGGTGGGAATTGGTCTTGTGGTGGAAAGAGTGATTATTGAGGTAAATGATTTTTTCTGCGATTTGACCGGATATAAAAGAAGCGAATTAATTGGAAAATCTACTGAGATACTGTATTCATCAGCTAATGAGTTCAGTAAAGCAGGTAAGGAGGAATATCACCAGATCTCAGAGAGGGGATTCGGAAGGGTTGAAACGAAGTTTAAACACAAGGACGGAAGAATCCTGGATATTATCCTTAGTTTGGCACCTCTTGATAAGAAGGATAATTCCAAAGGAGTGACCATTACTGTTCTGGATATTACGGAACGCAAAAAAGCCGAAGAGGAATTAAAAGAAACACACAGGTTAGTAAATGCGCTTATTAGTCATCTGCAGGGATTGGTTTATAAATGCAGAAATGACAGACAATTTACTATGGAATATCTCAGTGAAGGAGCAAGTGAGCTGACAGGTTATTCACCGAAAGAACTGCTGCATAATAGTGAATTGTCTTATAATGACCTTATTTATAATGAGGATAGGGAAAACGTCTGGTCAGCAGTTCAGAAAGCAGTAGCAAAAAAGGAACATTATGAAATCGTATACAGAATAATAACTCGATCTGGAGAAACCCGATGGGTTTGGGAAAAAGGAGAAGGAATTTTCCTTAAGGGTGGTGAACTTGAATATCTGGAAGGATTTATAACTGATATCACTCAACGGAAATACATTGAAGAGGCATTGAGGGAAAGCCAGCAGCTTTTTCAAACATTATCCCAGGTCTCTCCTGTTGGTATATTCAGAACCAGGCTTGATGGTTATACTACTTATGTTAATCCTGAATGGCTTCATCTATCAGGTTTAACTTTTGAAGAATCTTTGGGATTTGGATGGCTTAATGCCGTACACCCTGAAGACAGGGCACAGCTGGTGGAAAAATGGTACTCGGATGTTCAATTAAAAAAGCCTTCAGTTGCTGAATACCGTTTTGTCAGAACTGATGGCAGTATTGTTTGGGTGATGGGAAATGCAGTTACTGAATCGAAAGATGACAGGATTGTTGGCTATATAGGAACAATTACTGATATAACCGAAAGAAAAAAAGCTGAGATAGCATTGAGAGTAAGCGAAGAAAAATATCGTGGAATTTTTGAAAATGTACAGGACGTATATTATGAGACATTAGTCGACGGTACTATCCTTGAAGTTAGTCCTTCTATCCTGATCCTGTCTAAAGGTCAATATAATATGGATGATCTTGTCGGGAAATCGATGTTCGATTTTTATTCTGATCCCATTGAGAGACAAGCTATTTTGACAGAATTAAAGAATAAAGGTACTGTTACTGATTTTGAAATCACACTTAAAAACAACGATGGGACCTCTGTACCGTGTGCTATCTCAGCGAAGCTTGTCTTTGATACAAAAGGAAACCCTGCCAAAATCATAGGTAGTTTGCACGATATCACCGATCGAAGAAATGCAACTGAAGCTCTTAAACTTGCAAAGGAAAAAGCTGAAGCCAGTGATAAGCTAAAGACCGAATTCCTTAATAATATATCGCATGAAGTGCGTACACCACTTAACGGAATACTGGGTTTTGCTGAAATAATTTCTCTTCAGGGTTTGTCTGAAGAGGAAAAGAAAGATTCCATGGCGATGCTTTTTGAAAGCAGTAACAGGTTGCTGAATACCATTACAAATTATATGGATATTTCCCTTATAACTTCAGGAAGTCTTTCTGTAAATAAAAAGGATTTTGTACCTTTCCAGGTGCTGAAAAGACTTGTTAATACTTTTGAGCCTGCCTGTTTAACAAGGAACCTGCAATTATTTCTGGATATTCCGGAAAAAAATGAGGATATTGTTATCAATTCAGATCCGGAAATATGCCAGAAAATTCTTTCTCACTTTCTGGATAATGCGATTAAATTTACTGAAACAGGCAGTATTCATTTTGGTTTCTCTCTTAAGGATGAGTTACTTGAATTCCATGTCCGGGATACTGGAAGCGGAATAAACACAGATTCTTTTAATTCAATTTTTGAAATGTTTGCAAAAGATAGTCATAGCCGCTATAAAGTTTCAGAAGGAAGCGGACTGGGATTATCCATTGCAAAAGGAATGTCCGAAGCAATCGGCGGAAAGATAAATCTGGAATCAGAGTGGGGAGCCGGATCCTGTTTTTATCTCTCCATCCCTGTAATTAGTATAAATAAAGGATCTGCTCCTGTTAACAATGATAAAGAATTTAAACAGGTAAAACCGGAATCTCAGATACTGGTTGCTGAAGATGATGAGACAAATTTCTTTTATCTCAATGCATTGCTTATAAGAGAGACAAGTGCTGATATCCTGCATGCGTCAAATGGGAGGGAAGCTATTGAACTATTCAAGGCTAACCAGCAGCATATAAAGTTGATCCTTATGGATATTAAGATGCCTGAAATTGACGGATTTGAAGCAACAAGGCAGATAAAGCTGATTAACCCGGATGTCAAAATAATAGCTATCACCGCCTATGCCATGTCAGGCGATGAAGACAGGATAATAGCCGCGGGTTGTGATGGATATCTCAGTAAACCGATCAACAAAAAAAGCCTGCTGGAAAAAATTTCCGAATTCATAACTATAAGATAAAAGATAAAAGTGGAAGAAAAGAAAAAGGATTAAATGCTTTTGTCTTGAATAACCATTATCCTTTATCGATAACCAGATACTCTTTTACACGTTTGTATACGTTATCACCCGTAAATCCCAGTTTTTCGTCCAGTATTTTATAAGGTGCGGAATATCCAAAACTGTTCATTCCCCAGATAACTCCCCTGGGGCCAACCAGGCCCTGAAGAGTAACTGATAGTCCTGCTGTCAGTCCAAATATTGGGATATCCTGAGGTATGACAGCCAGTTTATAGCTCTCCGGCTGATTCCTGAATAAACCTTCTGAAGGGGCAGAAACAATTCTGATTTTAAGTTTATCATTTTCCAATAAATGTGCTCCTTCAAAAAGAGTGGCTACTTCCGACCCGCTTGCTATAAGGATAACATCCGGGTCACCGATACAATCATGTACTATATATGCACCTTTTTCAGCATTCTGGGCATCTGTAAATCTATTGTTCCCTTCTGAGGGAAGGTCTTTTATATTCTGTCTTGAGAGGATCAGTGCTGTAGGCGTTTTTTTATTTTCGAGGGCCATTTTCCATGCAATTGTTGTCTCAGCTGAATCCGCCGGTCGTAAAACAACCATACTATTTTCTCCATGATGGTTTTTAATATGTTCCATCAGCCGTATCTGAGCTTCTTGTTCAACAGGTTGATGAGTAGGACCATCTTCTCCCACTCGGAAAGCGTCGTGTGACCAGATGTATTTAACCGGTAATCCCATTAGGCAGGCGAGCCTGACGGCCGGTTTCATATAGTCTGAAAAAACAAAGAATGTTCCGCATGCAGGTATGATACCGCCATGGAGCGCCATGCCGTTCATAACTGCAGCCATTGTGAGTTCTGAAACTCCGGCCTGAAGAAAAGCTCCTGTGAAATCACCCCTTTTAAAAGCATGGGTGTTTTTCAGAAAACCGTCTGTCTTATCAGAGTTTGAAAGATCGGCAGAGGCAACTACCATGTTTTCAATTTTTATTGCCAGCAAACCGAGAACTGTGGCTGACGCGACACGTGTAGCAGATCCTTCTTTCTGAACGATTGCCCTGAAGTCAATTTCCGGCAATTCTCCGGAATAGAAAGCATGAAGTTTTCTATCCAGGTCATGGTTTTCAGAGGCCCATTCGTCTTTAGCCTTTTTCCATCCGTCGGCAGATTTTGTTTTATTCTCAAGTACAACTTTATAATGATCTTTTACATCTTCAAAGACCTGAAATGGATCGGACACATCAGCTCCGAGATTTATAAGAGATTTCTCGAAAGATCCACCGGCTTCACTTACGGGCATTCCGTGCGTGGATGTTTTTCTTTCAAAGCTATTACCCTCATTATCAAGAAGTCCCTTACCCATGATCGTTTTGCCGATGATTATTGTGGGTTTATTCTTTTCACTGACAGCCAAGGAAAGCGCCTTTCTGATCTGGCTCTGATCATTTCCGTCAATTTTAATTACATTCCAGCCCCATGCTGTATATTTCATGCCGGTATCTTCGCTTGTAACTGCATTGGTTTCAGTCGACAGCTGGATATCATTCGAATCGTAAAACATTATCAGATTATTCAGGCCCAGGAATCCGGCGAGACGGCCTGCACCCTGTGATATCTCTTCCTGGACTCCTCCATCTGATATATAGGTAAATATTTTATGCGCAAAAAGTTCACCAAATCGGGCTGTAAGAAATCTTTCAGCAATCGCAGCGCCTACAGCCATTGTATGTCCCTGGCCAAGAGGGCCAGAGGTGTTCTCAATTCCTTTCGTTAAATCGAGCTCGGGATGGCCTGGCGTATGGCTGCCCCACTGTCTGAAGTATTTAAGCTCTTCAATAGTAAAACGCCCTGTAAGTGTAAGGACAGAGTAGAGCATTGCTGACATATGACCCGGATCGAGAAAAAAACGATCCCTGTTAATCCAGGTAGGATCCTTAGGATCAAAATTCAGAAATTCCGAGAAAAGAATATGAATAAAATCGGCACCCCCCATTGCACCGCCCGGATGCCCTGATTTTGATTTTTCAACCATTGTCATTGACAGGATTCGAATGTTATCGGCAGCTCTTTGATTTATATCAATGTTCATAAAGAATTATTTTAGTTTTTTTGACTTAACAAAAATATGATTATTCAACGAGAGAAAAAAACTATAAATCACTCATCTGGGTATACAAACCTCGATACAAAATGGGATACTGACCAGGACTAAAAAAATTTAGAAAGAGATATTTAACATATGATATCTTTTCGTACATTTAACCTGAAAAGTCTAACCTGCCTGATGTATGGAACAAAAGTTGAGAGCCTTAATCGTTGATGATGAGGAGAATGCCAGAATATTATTAAATAAGCTTCTGGAGGAAACTCTTCTATTCGATGATATCAGATCGGCTCAGTCAGTTGATTCAGCCTACAATGAACTGAACCGGTTTGAACCGGAAATTATATTTCTTGATATTAAAATGCCTGGGAAAGATGGCTTTACATTTATTCAGGAATTGCCTGCCAGTGCTTACGCACAAAAGATCGTATTTGTGACAGCATATGATCAGTTTGCCATAAAAGCAATTAAAAACCAGGCCTTTGACTACCTTTTGAAACCGGTCAACAGGAAGGAATTAAAACAGTGTCTGCAGAGATATCTTGATGAAAATAAGTCTGACAAAGCCTCAGACCATACATCCAAAATTCCTGAGTCGCATGAGAGGATACCCAGAATACGCGTAAATACGCGTACGGGCACTCTTTTTATTAATCCTGCTGATATACTTTACTGCAAAGCTGAAGGCAATTATACTTCAGTCTGTACCGGGAAAAAACAACATCTATGTTCAATGAACCTGGGTAAGGTAGAAGAACTATTGCCAAAGAACGGATTTATACGGGTGGGCAGGTCGTATATTGTGAATTATGAGTATATCACCATGCTTGATCGAAAAGAATGCACCATAGTGCTTATAAGAGAAGGTGAATCTGTAACCGTTAAAATACCGAGGCATCATCTGAAAGATCTTGATATTTTATAGGTCATGAAGGGTGGTTCTGTTTTAAAAAAACTCATATATTCTTCAGGATTTCTGGCTTTGGTCCCTGTTGTAATAATTTTGTATTTTATTCCCTCTTTCGGTACTAAGTTTAAGCTGCAGGTAGAACCTGTACCGAAAAACCGGGCAAATTATGTATATGAAGATCTTAATTCTGATTCCATATCTGAAATTGTTCATTCAGGAAAAGGTGTTCCTTATTATCACGTGGTAATTGAGAATAATGATTTGCAGGTATATGATCAGTGGAATTTTCAGGACAGTATTGACACCGATCTGTCAGATTTTTTCTTTGGCAATTATGACAATGACAAATTCAAGGAAATCTATGCCTTTACATATAAAGACGATTCTCTGTTTCTGAATATTAATGAATTCTTTGATCCGCATGGAGTAAGCCTGAATCGTTGTTATATTACAAAGATTTGCGTTGTTAATAAAAAAGTTACATCCATTATCTTTCCTGCAGGATTTTATGATACAAATGGTGATGGAAAAGATGAATTATTCTTTAGCATTCAGACAGGTTTTGGCATGAAACCCCGTCAGCTCTATTCATTTGACATTGCCCGCAAAGAATTGAAATCAAGTCAGTATTTAGGAGAAATCTGTCAATTTCCTCATATGGTTGACACTGATGGCGATGGCCGGCCTGAAATATTTGGTTTAACGGTAGCATCAGGAAATTTCAAAACGCCGGTTCCCTTTATTGACTGGAGCGCATGGCTTATGGTATTTGGCGATGATTTGAAATTTAAGTTTCCACCTGTTGAGTTTCCCGGACTCACAAATCAACTTGACATTAACTACTATTCAAATTCAGGATTTAAAGGATATATCGTTACACATAATACGGGGTCTGCTGATACAACTGTACTAAAGCCGAGAATTATGCTTTTTACTCTGGACGGAAAAAAGATTAATGAGCGATTGTTCAGTGATATGGGGCTAAATACCTTTGCTAATGTGGAGGTTTTAAAAAGCAAAAATACATGCAGAATTTATCTTTTTGGGAATGATCTGCTCGAACTTGACGGTGGGCTTAAAATCATTAACAGGTTAAAATCACCCTTCAGTTCATATATTTACCACTCTGCAGTAGACATGAATTTTGACGGAGAACAGGAGCTGGTCATATATTCCCCCTCAGACGAAAAACTGCTAATCTATAATTCGGCATTACAAAAGCTTTCTGAATGCAAACTTAAGGTTACCGGTATTCGTATGAGGTTTTCACATTTTTCTTCAAAGAATCATGAGAATAAAATTTTTCTTTCAGCAGGAGATGATGGTTATTTTCTTCAGTTGAAAAAGAATAATTATTTTTTCCTGGGTTATCTGACCTATCCTGGAATTTACTTATTGGTCCTTTTGTTTATAATTCTCATTAAAAGGATTAACACACTTCAGGTTGTGCAAAAAGAAAGTTTAAACCGCAGATTGGTAACACTTCAGTTACAAGGTATTAAATCACAGCTGGATCCGCATTTTACTTTCAATACCCTAAATTCAATAGCGTCACTTATTTATCTTGAGGATCGCGAGTTAGCTTACGATTACATGAATAAATTCACTCATCTGCTGCGGGGGTTAATTAATGATGCTGAACGAATTTACAGGACTCTTGGTGAAGAACTTGAATTTGTTACCACCTACCTTGATCTGGAAAAACTAAGATTTGGCAATAAATTTAATTATGAAATTCATATTGGCCAGAATGTGAGTCAAAGAGAGCAGGTACCAAAACTTGTCTTGCATACTTTTGCAGAAAATGCAATTAAGCATGGGATTATGTCTCTTAACGAAGGCGGGATTCTTAAAATTAAAGCCGAGAAGAATAAGGATTATCTTATTCTGTTTGTCGAGGATAATGGTATAGGAAGGACAAAAGCAGAAGGTCAAAGCACATCTACAGGAAAAGGACTAAGGCTTACCGGCGAGTTTTACGACATTTTAAATCAGATAAATAAAAAACCAATAAAGCATTTTATTACTGATATTCAAGACAATGACGGATCTGTAATTGGTACAAGGGTAGAGGTATGGGTTCCTGTGGAATAGTCAGAGATTAGAGATCAGAGATTAGAGATCAGAGATCAGAGATCAGAGATCAGAGATCAGAGATTAGAGATCAGAGATCAGAGATCAGAGATCAGAGATCAGGGATCAGGGATCAGGGATCAGGGATCAGAGTTAAAAGTAATCATTACAACCAGGGCGGTGTTTCGGGCAGAGATTTTCTAAATTCAAGCAGAAGTTCATCTTCATATGTGCCGGCGTATTCACCCTC
>Ga0302164_10000272_pt1 | contig 18686 bp, 15 predicted proteins | sample I_Fen_E3_1_FD_193500 | JGI IMG/M metagenome (GOLD analysis project Ga0302164, IMG submission 193500) | Peat permafrost microbial communities from Stordalen Mire near Abisko, Sweden - I_Fen_E3_1 | ecosystem: Environmental > Terrestrial > Soil > Wetlands > Permafrost | place: Sweden: Abisko...
TTGACAGGCCCGGTAATCGGCCGACCCAAATCAGCCACTTTCAGAACTGCAGATGTGGTGGGCATTGATACCCTGGTAAAAGTAGCCAGGGGTGTTGCAGATAATTGCCCCAATGATGAAGCAAAAACAGTATTCACCATTCCTGCATGGTTAAATAAGATGGTGGAAAATAACTGGCTGGGTGATAAAACAGGCCAGGGGTTTTTCAAAAAAACCAAAACAGCAACAGGCGAAAAAGAAATTCTGACATTGAACTTGCAAACATTGGAATATGGCCCCAGGCAAAAACCAAAATTTGCTACACTGGAAGCAGCCAAGCCCATTGACGATCTGAACGCAAGAACAAAAACATTGTGTGCCGGCACAGATAAGGCTGGGGATTTTTACCGCCAGTTTCATTACAGTTTGTTTTCTTACATCAGTTATCGCATACCCGAAATTAGTGATGAATTGTACCGAGTGGATGATGGTATGATGGCGGGCTTTGGCTGGGAGATAGGTGCTTTTGAAAGCTGGGATGTATTGGGTGTTGCAAAAACTGCTGCTGCTATGCAATCAGCTGGTTATAAAGTGGCGCCATGGGTGGATGAAATGATTGCAGCCGGAAATACTTCTTTTTATAAAGTAGAAAATGGCAAGCGGTTGTGTTATGACGTAGCCAGCAAAACCTATAAAGTATTGCCCGGTGGTGATGCATTTATTGTAATGAAGAATTTCGACAATCAAACCATTTGGAAAAACAGTGCCTGCCGTACCTATCATTTGGGTAATGATGTACTGGGATTGGAATGGTACACCAAAATGGGCAGCATCGGTGGCGAAGTGTTGGAAGGTATTCAAAAATCAATTGCTCTTGCCGAGGAAAAATATAAGGGCCTGGTGATTGGTAATGACGGCGCCAATTTTAGTGCCGGCGCCAATGTAGGTATGATATTTATGCTGGCGATAGAACAGGATTATGATGAGATTGATATGGCAATACGCATGTTTCAAAATACGATGATGAGGGTGCGCTACTCAGGCATACCGGTTGTTGTTGCTCCTCATGGGTTGGCGTTAGGCGGCGCCTGCGAAATGAGTTTGCACGCTGATAAAGTAATTCCTGCTGCAGAAACGTATACGGGTTTGGTGGAAGTGGGTATCGGCGTTATACCCGGTGGTGGTGGCACCAAGGAATTTGTATTGCGGGCTGCAGATGAAATGCACGATGGCGAAGTGGATACCTTAACCTTACAAAATCGTTTCTTAACCATTGCAACCGCTAAAGTAGGTACTTCTGCCTACGAAGCATTTGATTTTGGTATTTACAGAAAAGGAAAAGATCTGGTAAGCATCAACCAGGGACGAAGAATTGCTGAAGCCAAACAAGCCGTGCTTGAATTGTATGATGACGGTTATGTAATGCCGGTGCAGCGCAATGATATTAAGGTTTTAGGCCGCAGCGCACTGGGTGCTATGCATGCCGGTATCAACGGTATGTGGCGGGCCAATTACGCTACCGACCATGATGTAACCGTGGCAAAAAAATTAGCCTATGTAATGTGTGGTGGCGATTTAAGCGAACAACAATTGGTAAGTGAACAATATTTACTGGATCTTGAACGGGAAGCTTTCTTAAGTTTAACCGGCGAGAAGAAAACATTGGAAAGAATTCAGAGTATATTGAAGAGTGGCAAGCCGTTACGCAATTAATACCTGATCCGCCACATGGTCTGACGCCCACGTCTGACCATGTGGCGGATCAGGCAATCAACATGGTCTGACGCCCACGTCTGACCATGTTGATTGTAACAACAATCATAAACCTTCTCTTCATGAAAGCCTTAACCAAAAAGTTAGGCCATGAAATTTTTACCAGAAAACGTTTACCACGTTTACAACCAGGGAAACAACCAGCAAAACATTTTCATCAAGGATTTCCAATTTCTCTATTTCTTGCAGTTATATCAGCAATACATTGTGCCACATTGCGAGACTTTGGCCTGGTGCCTGATGCACAATCATTTTCATTTTATGATCTATGCAGATAACAGGTGCCTGGAAGTAAAGCAACAAGTGGCTTGATTCTAGATCCTGTAACCAATGGCTTTAGAAAATTGTTGAGTACCTACGCACATGAATTCAATATAAAAAATAACCGCAGCGGTGCTTTGTTCCGGCCAAAAACAAAAGCCATTTGTTTAAATGATGAAGCGGAGTTGAACAGCCAGTTTTTATCAAGACAGGACTATTACCTCAATACTTTTAATTATATCCATTACAATGCAGTAGAGGCGGGCATTGTTGCACATGCTGCGGATTGGAAGTGGTCATCCTTTCGATTTTATAATGGATTACGGGCCGGTTCTATTTGTAATATAGAACTGGCAAAGCAAATCTGTGGATTGATCTGACGCCTCGTCTGATCAATCCACTGCTGACACGGTCAGACGAGGACGTCAGACCGCGTCAACATGGTCTGACGACCCCGTCTGACCATGTGACCAACGCATTTTTCAATACATTTGTCTATCAATACACAATTATGAAAAAATTACTTTTCTCTATTTCACTTTTAATCTGTGCCGCATTGCCGGCACAAAATAAATTATTGACCATGCAGGATGCGATGGTGAACAACCGCACCACGTTGGCCGCAGAAAATCTGAAACAACTCCAGTTTGTATACGGTACAACTGATTATGTGTATTTAAAGAAGGTCGATGGAAAAGATGTTTGGGTAAGAGGGAATATCAAAACAGGGGAAGCGCCCTTCCTTACACTGGAACAATTGAATGATAAAATAAAGGCAACCGGATATGGCGAATTAAAATCTATGCCCGCCATTCAATTCAATAATTCCGCCGATTGGGTTTTTAGCGTAAACGGAAATAAAATTGCATTAAACCCGGTTACCAATCAAACCAAAGAAATAATTAAGAGCACATTCGCTGATAAAGCTGCAGTGGAAGAAAGCAATGCAGGCTTTGTAGCATATGTAGAGGATAATAATCTTTTTGTTAATTCCGGTGCTTATGGTACTAAGCAGGTAACCAAAGATGGCAGCGCCAATATCGTGTATGCACAATCGGTACACCGGGATGAGTTTGGCATCAGTAAAGGAACCTTCTGGAGCAACAATGGCAAACTGCTGGCGTATTACCGTATGGATCAAAGTATGGTAACTGATTATCCTGTGATTGACTGGACAAAATATCCCGCTGTAAATCACAATATTAAATACCCGATGGCCGGCGGCCAAAGCCATTATGTAACGGTTGGGATTTATAATGCTGTAATTAATGCTACCACCTGGATAAAAACCGGCCTGCCTGCGGATCAATACCTTACCAATATAGCCTGGAGCCCTGATGATAAATGGGTTTACATTGCAGTGCTGAACAGGGAACAAAACCACATGAAGCTGAACCAATACAATGCCAATACCGGTGAGTTTGCTAAAACATTGTTTGAAGAAAAGGATGACAAATATGTAGAGCCTTTGGTGCCCATGCTGTTTGTAAAAAATAAACCCGATCAGTTTATTTGGCAAAGCAATCGTGATGGGTGGAACCATATATACCTGTACGATGCTAATGGCACTTTGATCAAACAACTCACCAAAGGCAATTGGGAAGTACTGGACGTAAAAGGCTTTGATGTAAAAGGAGAAAATTTAGTGTACACTGCTACGGAAGAATCCCCCATTACAAAAAATGTGTACCAGCTCAATTTAAAAACCGGCCAGTCAAAAAAGATAACTACTGTGCCGGGCGTGCATACAGCACAGGTAAGCACCGATGGCAGTACAATCATTGATGTGTTCAGTACTACTGATAACCCGAGAACAATACAAGTAACAGAAATAAAAACGACTAAATCAAAACCACTGTTGCAGGCTGCCAATCCAATTGCGGATTATGCCATGGGTAAACTCAACCTCTTCACCATAAAAAATAATATCGGTATCGTTTTATATTGCAGGCTATTTAAACCGGTAAACTTTGACAGTACAAAAAAATATCCTGTAATTGTGTATTGGTATGGTGGCCCTCATGCACAAATGATCTTAAATGCCTGGAATGGGGGAGCAGGCGACTACTGGTTTCAATACATGGCAGAGCGTGGTTACATCGTATTTACGTTAGATACAAGAGGCAGCGATAACAGGGGCAAAGCATTTGAACAAACTATTTTCCGCAGGGCGGGGGAAGCACAAATGGAGGATATGGTAAGTGGTGTAAATTATTTAACGGCATTATCATTTGTTGATAGAAATAACATGGGCCTATTCGGTTGGAGTTATGGAGGTTTTATGACGACTGATTTTGTATTAAATCACCCTGGTGTATTTAAAGCTGCAGTTGCCGGTGGCCCGGTAATGGACTGGAAATATTACGAGATCATGTACGGCGAACGCTATATGGATACACCACAGGAAAATCCTGAAGGATACGAAGCCACTAACCTTATTAAGCAGGCCGGTAAATTAAAAGATAAATTATTATTGATCCATGGCTTGCAGGATCCGGTGGTAGTGCAACAGCATTCTGTAAATTTTGTAAAAGCTTGTGTGGATGCAGGCGTACAGGTAGATTACATGATCTACCCCGGTCACGAACATAATGTACTGGGCAAAGACCGGGCACATTTGTATCAAAAGGTTACAGATTATTTTATTAATAATTTAAAGTAGGCGGCACCGGTAGTAGTAGATACAACAACATGGGAGAAGCAGAATTAATCAAACACAACAACCAACTCATTATACACGCTGTAATATTTATTTACGGCGATGCAGCCAGTGACGACATTGCAAAATTTGTTGCTGCCGATATCGCTCATTTCTGGAACGATGCCAGGGGTAAAGCCAGTATCAAAAAACAAATCGTTGATGTACGGTTTAATATAACGGGTGTTTGGGATCCGCAATTAATTCCTGAAACGATCTATGAAAATACCGACCCCCGGAATAATTATTTCAGGATAGAAGAATATGCATCGGGCAATATTTCTTTTGTAGATGGTATCAACAGCAATACGGGGTATTTTAAATTGGATAACCTGTTAAATAAATCTACCACCGCCGCACATGAGTTTGGCCATACCATAGGATTAGATCATCCTAAAGATTTGGATATACGGGGCAAAGGCACGCCCGGTATCATGTACCCCAGGGGCACTATTGTAGACAACCAATACCAGTACGATCCCAATGCACAACCACTTGCTCCCGGGGGTACCATCAATCCTTTTACAAGAAAGGTTTTACAAAATGATATTGATAACCTCCGGCTGCACAAACTTGATTTTAATGCGGCCGGCATTGCTGTAGTGGGCGGCTTTTCATCAATGTGGCACAATAAGCATTTGCCATAAGCTTGCCTTTTGTCATAATCCGTACTTCAGCGATTGTAAAAATCACTTATCTTCAAACCTTAAATAATACATGGTACAATGGCGGTTCTAACGGTTAACAATCTCTCCAAAAATTATAAATCGGTAAAGGCATTGCAAGACGTTAGTTTTTCGGTGCCCGAGAAAACAGTATTTGGTATACTGGGCCCTAATGGAAGTGGTAAAACAACTTTGCTGGGGATAGTCATGGATGTTTTAAAAGCGAGTGGCGGAACATATTCGTGGATGGGGGAAGAGGGTAATGCAGCACAGCGAAAAAAAATTGGTACGCTTTTAGAAACCCCTAATTTTTACCATTATTTAAGTGCAGAAGCCAATTTAAAAATTGCTGCTAAAATAAAAGGCAGGGGCGAAGCCGATATAGATAAAGTGCTGCATATTGTAAACCTGTACCAGCGTAAAGATTCGAAATTCAGCACTTATTCGTTGGGGATGAAACAACGACTGGCCATTGCAGCTGCATTATTGGGCGATCCGGATATTTTAGTTTTTGATGAGCCCACTAACGGATTAGACCCTGCCGGTATTGCTGAAATAAGGGAATTGATAAAAGAGCTGAACCGCAAAGGTAAAACCATCATTATGGCAAGCCATATTTTAGATGAAGTGGAAAAGGTTTGCACGCATGTTGCCATAATACAAAAAGGGGTTTTAAAAATGGTAGGCTCAGTAAAAGAAGTGATGGCACACTCAGGCGGTGATGCAGTAACTACAGTACTTATAGAAGTAAGTTCAGCTAATGATGAACAACTAATAAAAATATTACAGCAAATGAACGGGGTACTCGATATACATTTAGTAGACAATTTGCTGCAGGTTACCTGTAGCGAAAATATTACTTCGGCGCAGGTAAATAAATTTTGTTTTGATAACGGTATTGTTTTAAACAAACTTAATGAAAAGCGAAAATCGCTTGAAACAAGATTCCTGGAAATTACAGGCACTAAAAGTGAAAAATAATTTTAAGACTTTTTAATACAAATAAAATGACGGAGCTTTTAAAAATTGAATGGCTGAAACTAAAAAATTATATTGCTTTTAAAGTAATGGCTATTTTTTTTATTATAGGGGTATTTGCAATCAATTACATTGTATATACGGTTAATAAAAATATAGTGAATAATGTTCCGGGCGCAGGTCTTATATCATTTTCTCCCTATAATTTTGAAAATACATGGCAATCTACCAGCTATGCAACAGGATTTATTTTGCTGCTGCCCTCATTACTTTTAATGATGCTGCTTACCAACGAATATACCTTTAAAACGCACCGGCAAAATATTATTGATGGGTTAAGCAGGCAGCAATTTATAAGTGTAAAAATTATGATGGCATTAATTTTTGCGCTGGTAGCAACTGTATTGGTGTTTATTACGGCGCTTATTTTTGGTTTTGGGTCTGGCACTTCATTTTCTTTAAACGGGATTGTATATGTAGGTTATTTTTTTTTAAAAGCCTTGTCTTATAACTTAATTGCAATTTTGTTTTCTGTTTTGATAAAGCGAACAGGTTTTGCAACCGGTGTTTTTTTCATATATCTTGGAGCAGAGAATATTATTTCTCAATTACTGAATGTATTAAGTATAAAATGGAAAGCCGATAATGGAGCCGATCTGGGAAATCTTGGCGATTATCTCCCAATGAACGCTGCAGATGGATTGCTTGCCTTTCCGGATAATCCATTTAAATCTATGAGCAAGCATATCATGCCTTCAGATTATACCTGGGTAGTATTAGCATTGGCATTGGGCTATCTTGTGCTTTTTTATTTTTGGGCTACCAAAAAATTTGTTCATTCAGATCTTTAGCTATTTACATAAATCTTTTAAAGCGCTTTCAATCTTTTCAAATTGAAAGGTAAAACCTGCCGCCATTATTTTTTTACAACTTACCGATGCACTTTTTAGTATTTCAATACTTCTGCCACCCAGCATCAATTTTAAAACAAACACCGGTACATGAACAGGGATGTAAAATAAACGCTTCATTGCTTTTGCCAGCGTAAGCGTAAGTGTTTTATTGGTTACCGGTTCGGGTGCCACTGCGTTATACACACCATTCAGTTGGTCGTTCTCTATTGCAAATAAAAATAACCTGCACAGGTCATCAATATGTATCCAGCTGATCATTTGTTTGCCATTACCTAAAATGGCAGCAACGCCCAGCTTTAACGGGGTAATAAATTCTTTTAATGCGCCACCCTCATTGCTTAGCACAATGCCGATCCTTATTTTTACCAATCCCTTATTCAATGTTGTAACGGGATCCATACTTGCTTCCCATAACCTGCAGGTATTGCCCAAAAAGTTATCATCGGATGGTTCTTCTTCTGTGTGTAAATTTTCGCCAGGTTTATACCAGCCAATAGCGCTGGCGCTGATTACCTTTTTTACTTTATTTGTATTGTGTTGTAAACTATTTACAATCAGTTGGGCACTATCCACCCTGCTGCTGATGATTTCTTTTTTATAAGCTGCCGTCCATTTTTTATCCATCACACCGGCCCCGGCCAAATGAACAATATAGTCCGCCTCTTGCAGCGCAGCAATATCAATTTCCTGCTTGTTTACATCCCATTTTGCAGTGGTAATGGTGTCGTTGGCCATGGGTGTTGCCTGGCGGCTCAGCACAATTACCTTATAGCCTTTATTTACCAGCAGCTTGCTTAAGGCTTTCCCTACCAGCCCGGTACCTCCACTTATTAATACGGTTTGCATGGCCTTAAATATTTAACTGTTTATGTAATCATAAAATTTCGTACATCTTGTTAACGTAAAATAACGCTATTGGTTTTTAAATCGTAATTTTAATTAAAGATGCACCTTCATGAACCGTATAATTTATAGTATCATACTATTACTCGTGCTGCCTGTTGCTGCCTTATGTCAAAGTGTTACCTATTCTGACTTTGACCAGGAAGACAGCCGGGATATTAATTTTGAGATCATTGGTAAAATGAATGGCAACTACCTGGTGTATAAAAATATTAAATGGCGCCATAAGATCAGCATCCTGGGCGACGATATGAAGATCAAAGAAACCGTTAAGCTTGATTTTATTCCTGATAAAACCTTCAATGTAGACTTTGTAATTTACCCCGATCATTTTTATATGATCTACCAATACCAGAAAAAGAACATCCTGCATTGTATGGCTGTTAAAATGGATGGCGATGCAAAAAAAATGAGCGAGCCGATCGAGATTGATACCACACAAATTTCCCTACTGGCCGATAATAAAATTTATACCACTATCCATAGCGAGGATAAGCGGAAAATAATGGTGTTCAAGATCCACAAAAAATATGACCGCTTTAATATAGTCACCCTCTTATTCGACAGCAGTTTAAAATTACATGCTAAAACCAGGCAGGAACTGGACTACAACGAACGAAAAGATAATTACGATAATTTTTTACTGGATAATGACGGCAATTTTGTTTTTACTAAAGACAGTAAAAATGGTAACCGGGATAACAGCAACAACGTTAACCTGGTCATAAAAGAAGCACTGCAGGATAGTTTTGCTTTTCACGAAATACCACTTGATAAAAATTATATTGATGAAGTAAAACTTAAAATTGATAATCTTAATAAGCGCTACATCATTAATTCTTTCTATTACAAAAAAAACAGGGGTAGTATTGATGGCTTGTTTACCTGCATCTGGGACAAAGCTGATGCTAAACCCTTTGCCCGCAACTTTACTGTTTTAGGCGATTCATTAAGGGATGCTGCAAAAGTGTCGGGACAGATGCGTTTTGCTTTAGATGATTTTTTTATACGGCAGGTATTTGTGAAAAAAGACGGCGGTTTTTTACTTACTGCCGAAGATTATTCCACACAAGGCCGGAACAATGCCAACCCATGGAACCGATGGGATTACCTGAACAATTATTATTACAGCCCATATTCTTCTTACTATTACAACCCTTACAATAATTATTACAGACCATACGGCAGTTATAATTATAATCAAAGCACAAGGTATTATTATGCCAATATTATAATACTGAGCATGGATAAAACCGGTAATATTGACTGGAGCAGGGTAATTCAAAAAGACCAGTTTGATGATGATAATGAAAATTTTTTATCTTTTTCAACTATGAACAGTGGTGGCGAGATCCATTTTTTATTTAATGATGATAAAAACAAAAATCAGATCATTGCCGATCACAGCATATCGCCTTCGGGATTGGTAACCCGTAACCCTACTTTAAAAAGCCGCGAAAGAGGGTACCAGTTTATGCCCAGTTTAAGTAAGCAGGTGGGTGCCAGGCAGTTGATTATTCCCTGTGTGTACAGGAACTACATCTGTTTTGCCAAAATAGATTTTTAATAAATTGCGGCATTGCAAAAAAATCTTTTCAATCATTGCAATAATTAACCACCTTTGCCGGGGATCATTCATTATTCATTTTTAATTATTCATTTTTTGTGACCGGCACTTTTAAAGCCAACAATCCTTACAATACTTTTTTATTGCTTGTTTATGGCATACTGCTTAAGCTGCCTATGTTTTTGCATCCCAAAATTCCACAGGCACAATTGGTAGATGGATTTTTATACAAGGCCTTGCTAACATGGCTGCAACCGGTTGCCGGAAGCATACCGGTAATTTATCCGTTCATAGCCTATCTTTTATTATACACACAAGCCGTTTCGTTTAATAAACTGGTAAACGAATTGAAGCTGATGCAGAAGCCCAATTACCTTACCGGGATGAGCTATTTGCTGGTTACCTCACTATTTACAGAATGGAATATGCTTTCGGCACCACTTATCATTAATACCTTATTAATTTGGGTTTGGGCACGCATGAGTGGTTTGTATAACGACGAGAATCCTAAAAGATCACTGTTCAACATTGGTATTGCAATAGGGATAGCCACGTTTTTTTATTTTCCCTCACTGGCGTTTGTAGCGTTAATTATTTTTGGGCTGGCCCTTATCCGGCCCTTTAAATTATCGGAGTGGCTGATAGCATTGCTGGGTATTGTAACGCCTTATTATTTTCTGTTGGCATGGGCTTTTTTAACCGATAAATGGAAAAATTACAAATTTCCCGGAATTGCAGTTACCAGCCCAAAGTTTAATCAAACCAACTGGTCTTACGTAGCAATTATTGTAGTACTCATTACTTCTGTTGCCGGCTTCTTTTATGTGCAGCAAAATTTCAGGCGACAGCTCATCCAGGCACGCAAAAGCTGGAACCTGGTGTTCTTGTATTTAGTAGTTGCCGTATTTATCCCCTTCATAAACGCCACCCATACTTTTGAATACTGGATACTATCTGCTGTACCTCTTTCTGCACTATTGGGCGCTGCATTTTTGTACCCTACCAAAAGAACGATACCCCTTGTTTTACACTGGGTAATGGTGGCATTTGTTGTCGCTATCAGCTACTTTGTGCATTAAGTAAATTGAATTAGATACTATCAAATCTTTTGCTGATCGCTACATCCTTACAATTTAAAGCGGCAAGATATCCACTTATGGTATATTCGTATTCTTACATTTTCACATTGTTGTTTTATCTTTACTGCTAAAATAGTTTTGTTATGAAGTTTGGCGTAGTAGTTTTTCCCGGCAGTAATTGCGATAGAGATATGATCGATTCCCTTAAAAATGACCTGCAGCAGGAGGTAATACAGCTTTGGCATAAGGATAAGGATCTGAGCATGTTTACCACCGACGACTGTATTGTATTGCCCGGGGGCTTTAGTTATGGCGATTACCTCCGCTGTGGTGCTATAGCCCGTTTTAGCCCCATGATGCAAAGTGTGATAGAATTTGCCCATAAAGGCGGAAAAGTATTAGGCATTTGTAACGGCTTTCAGATTTTATGCGAAAGTGGTTTGTTACCGGGCGTATTGCTCCGCAACAGCCAGCAGCAGTTTGTGTGCAAAAATATTTTTATGAAGGAAGCTGCTTCAGAAAGTTGCGAAGCCATTAAAGTTCCTGTGGCACATGGCGAAGGCAGGTATTTTGCCAACGATAAAACCCTGGAGGCGCTGGAAATGCATCGCCAGATCATTTACCGTTATTGCGATGAAAATGGAAATATCACGCACGAAAGCAATCCCAATGGTGCTATTCATAATATCGCCGGCATTTGTAATAAAGAACGAAATGTATATGGCATGATGCCACATCCCGAAAGAGCCACCAGCAGTATCCTCAGTAATGAAGATGGTAAAAAGATATTCACTCATTTATTCGGGATCAATTAATCATGAACGACCAGGCTATTATAGCAGGATTAATTCAAAATGATAATGCGGCCTACCAGCAGTTGTACGATCAATACTTTGCAGTAACGGAAAGGCTTGTTTTACAAAACAACGGCACAACAGCCGATGCCAAAGATATTTTTCAGGAAACCATACTTATTTTGCACCATAAGGCACAACAGGGAAACCTGGAGTTGACGGCTGCATTAAAAACATTTATTTATTCCATTAGCCGCAACCTTTGGCTTAAAGAATTGCGCAAGCAAAAAAAAATGAACATCAATTTAGTTGAGGAATTGGATGAATCTGCCGAAGAAAAAATAGTTAACCTGGAGACAAAGCGTAACCTGCTGCAAAAGCTGGGCAGTGCTTTTTATAAAATGACTGCTCACTGCAAAACATTGTTTATTGCTATGTTTGTTAATAAAAAGAGCATGGCAACAATAACTACAGAAAGTGGTTATAAGAACATTCACACTGCACAAAATCAAAAATACAAGTGCCTGGAACAGGCCAGGAAAGAGTTTCAAAAATAATTTTTATAAAATCGGGTGATGGAATTACTGTATTTGGAATAAAGAGTATAAAAACTTATTTATTATGAAAAAGACAGTATTCATTCTTCTGCTGGCTGGTATTACCACCGGCGCATTTGCTACCACCAATTTTGACGGTCATCAAAAGAAAAAGAAAAAAGCAGCAACAGCCATGAAGGCACACGTTTGCACGGCTGCCTGCAAAAACGGCAAACATATGTATGCCCATGGCGAAAAGGGGCATGTATGTACTGCAGAATGCATGAAGGCAAAGATGTAAGTTAGTTACCCGGCAAAATCTGGCTACTGGCTGGATTTTGTCGGGTATTTAACAATTCAGATTCGGGACTGGGGCTAAATTTGCATATGATGGTGAAGTCAATGGGCATTTATTAATTTTTACGCCCAACCATATGTGAATCAAAAACATCTTGTTTAAGTATATTGCGTAATAAAATAAAAGAATGAAAAAGACAATTGTTGCACTTGGATTATTAGTTTTTACAATGAGTGCTGTAACTGCACAAAAAATTACCTGGACCTATACTGCAAAAAAGTTGACTGGTGATAAATATGAACTGCACATCACTGCGCAACCTCCGGTAGGCTGGCATGTTTATTCTCAAACCACACCCGATGGCGGACCGGTACCAACCAGTTTTACATTCAATAAAAATGCACTGCTTACACTATCTGGCAAAGTAAACGAAAAGGGTAAATTAGTTACCTACTACGATAAAAACTTTAAGGTAAACGTAAAGTACTTTGAAGGCAAAGTAGAATTTGTTCAAACTGTTGCCGTAAAAGGGAAAATTAAAACCAATATCACCGGTGAGGTAGAATCAATGATCTGCAACGACAGAACCTGCATGCCACCAACAACCGAAAAATTTGCTATCGCACTTCAATAAAATTTAATGGTACTAAAGTTTGTTACTAATTACGTAAAGCAACTGGCTGTTTTGTCAATGTTGCTTTTTTTATCGGTTGTATTATTTGCGCAAAATACCGGACAGCTTAAATGGCAGGTATCTTCTCAAAAAATAAATAATAAAGAATACCTTATTTCAGCAAAAGGAACTGTTGCAGATGGCTGGCGCGTATACAGCAATAAAGCATTACCAGACGGGGTAGATAAAGCGGCCATTAATTTTACCGACAGCAGTATTACAAAAAATGGTGATGCTGAAGTTAGCGGAGCAGAAAAAACAAACAGCGATCCTTTATTTAAACAATTGGCTACGGTTATTGAAAAAGAAGTTACCCTGTCTCAAAAAATTACTTTCACCAATACCATCCCGGCAAATTTAAAAATATCAATTACCTATAGTTTTGCAAAAGGCAGCGACCAGTTTTTTACTGAACCCGGAGAAAAATTTGAAGTGGCTATTGAGGGCGGTGTTGCAGTATCTGCCGATGATAACCGTATCAAAATAAATTCAATCGATTTAAAAAATCCTGTTGCAAATTGTGGCAACGCAAAAACCGAGGAAAGTAAGGGTTTGTGGCAGATATTTTTAATTGGCTTTTTAGGAGGATTAATTGCACTGCTTACACCCTGTGTTTTCCCCATGATACCTTTGACTGTTTCTTTCTTTACCAAAAAAGAAACCAACCGTAAAAAAGGGGTGGGTAATGCTTTGATCTATGGCAGCTTTATTTTTCTGATCTATGTATTGCTAAGCGTGCCATTTTATTTTTTGCCCAAAGGCAATGAAGAAATTTTAAATAACATCAGCACCAATCCCTGGCTCAATATAGCGTTCTTTATCATCTTCATAGTTTTTGCATTATCGTTTTTTGGTTTGTACGAAATTACTTTGCCCTCATCCATTGCCAACAGGGCCGATGCAAAGTCCAATACAGGTACCCTGCTTGGTATTTTCTTTATGGCGCTTACATTGGCCATTGTTTCTTTCTCCTGCACAGGGCCAATACTGGGCAGTTTGTTGGTAGGTGCGCTAAATGGCGGCGCAATAAACCTTACCGCCGGGCTTGCAGGATTTGGTCTGGCACTGGCATTACCTTTTGCCATATTTGCTTTGTTTCCGCAGTTGCTTTCGTCTTTGCCAAAAAGCGGCGGCTGGTTAAGCGAAGTAAAAGTAGTGCTCGGTTTTATTGAACTGGCCATGGCCATGAAATTTTTAAGCAATGCCGATCTTACACAACATTGGGGAATTGTAAAAAGAGAAATTTTTATTGGTACCTGGATTGCTTGTGCATTATGTGTTACATTATATTTATTAAATGTGCCACCATTCAGGAGGAAATACCCGGTTAAGTTTTCAAAAGCCAAATGGGCGGTTACAATTTTGTTTGCGGCAACAACACTTTATTTAATTCCTGGTGCAACCAATACTAAATATGCAAAGCTGTCATTGATCAGTGGTTTTCCTCCACCATACTGCTATAGCGTTTATCCGCAGCCTTTTTATTGCGATGAACCACTGAAAGATTATAATGAAGCATTGAAACTTGCGAAAGAAAGAAATAAACCCATCATGATTGATTTTACCGGGTGGAATTGTGTAAACTGCCGTAAGATGGAAGAAAATGTTTGGCCCGATGAAAAAGTAAAAAAACTGATGGGTGAATTTATTTTGGTGTCATTGTATGTTGATGACAGAAAAAAATTACCGGCGTATAAACAATTTACTTATACAACGGCAGACGGCGCAAAAAAAGATATTGTAACAGTAGGAGATAAATGGGCAACTTTTGAAGTTGAAAATTTTGCGCATACTTCACAACCCTATTATGCACTTATTTCCCCGGATGAAAAATTATTGAATGCGCCAGAACCTTACGAATCAAGCCCGGCTGCTTATGCCGCCTGGTTGCAGTGTGGCCTGGATGCCTTTGCAAAGAAGAAATAAGGTGCAACAGACCAGGGTGATGGCAAGGTGCTATATTTTCCTCTATTAATTTTATAGAAAAAGCTCCAAAACTACATCGACATTGGCGCAAAGCCGTGTTTGCTCCGTACTAAAGCCGAGGTTACTCCGTATCAAAGCCGTGGATATTTCGGGTAAAAGCTACCCAACAAAGTATCAAACGCTGCTATACCCAATGCATAAAGGTCTTTGCAGGCTCGCATACCTGCCCTCGTTCATGTCGCAGGTCCTTTCGTTGGTCTCAATAGGCTACAAATCATCTGCTTTAAAAAAGTAAATTGCAAGTTCTGGCTACAAGGGTACGCCATTGATATTCTTAAATGACTGTTACTTCACGTCAAAACTCACACACTCTTTCAACTCTTTTTCAGTATAAGCTTTATTGTATTGTTGTAGAATATCAGTTGGTACACCATTCCATTGTGTTGGGGAATTGCCGGCATAACCAATATCTTTTACACCCATTTCAGAAGTATAAAAACCTGTTGCAGTGAGGTTACGCATCAGTTTAAAAAATTCCACACCCTGGCTCATTTCGGATTTTGCTTTTTGCGGATAAGCGATCATGTCTACTATTTCAATCTGTTGCTGCGGGGTGCAATCTTTAAAAGCTTTTTCGTAACGGTTAAGGCATTGCATATCCAGCCAGCGCAGCCCACCTTTCATGGGTATTTGATGCTTGGGCATATCCTTTACAATAAACTCAATAAAGTCGGGCACTTTGGCATCGCTTGCGCTTCCGCTTACCGCATCTTTTGGAATGATGATATCTCCTAAAATGGTTATAGTGGTCATCTCTTCAGCAGTGAAGAATTTTGGCTGTGCCAATAATTCTTTTTCTCGTTTCAGCTCAGCCGGGTTGCGATCCAGGTTAAACGTTGGCTCGCCTGAAGCTGCAGTGTCAGCTGTTTTTTTATCGTGAGGAGTGCAGCTATCAATAACGGCAGGTATAGCAATAGCACCTGTAGCTAAAAGTTTTAATGATTTTCTCCTGTCCATTTCTGCAAATATTTTGTTTAAAATAAATCTTCAATCTATTGATCCATTCTCCTCATGTATTTCCCTGAACATCGAATATTGAGCATTGATAATTGAACATTTCTTTTTACTCTTACTAATTAAAAAGCCTTTTACAAATTGTTCTTCTTCATCTCATCAATAATATATTCCGATGCCCTCATACTCAAAGCCAAAATTGTCCAGGTAATATTTTTATCGGCCTGGCTTACAAACTGTCCGCCATCCACACAAAATAAATTCTTGCAATCATGTGCCTGGCTGTTTTTGTTCAAAGCAGAAGTCTTGGGGTCATTGCCCATTCTTACGGTACCCCCTTCATGAATAATTTCTCCGGGTTTGCTTAATCCCCAGTTATTTTTTTCATCATCATCTGCGCCTGAAGTAATGATGGCACCCATATTATGCATGATCTCTTTAAAGGTTTCTTTCATGTGCCTGGCCTGCTTAATTTCATAATCACTCCATTTTACATTGAATTTTAAAACCGGGATACCAAATTGGTCAACGGTATTGGGATCAATGGCACAATAATTAGTAGCAACCGGTATGGCTTCACCACGGCCAGCCATACCCACACCGGCACCATAAAAAAACCGGTAATCTTCTTTTAAAGAAGCGCCATACCCCCCGGCTTCTTTTTTCTTTCCATTCACTAAAAACTTACCATTTTTGCTTTCAATATTAAAACCAAAACCATAGGCCGGTTGGCTTTGTCCGCCCCAATATTCTATATGGTAACCTCTCGGGAAATCTAATTTTTTATTATCCAGCCACCAGGGAGAATAAATGTGCATACCACCAACGCCATCTTCATTGTACCTTTTTCTGCCAAATAATTCCGGCAGCACGCCATCTACAGATGCACCGGTAGAATCATGCAAATATTTGCCCACTACGTTACTGCTGTTAGCTAAACCATTGGGGTGACGTTGCGATTTTGAATTGAGTAATAACCTTGCACTTTCGCAGGCACTGGCTGCAAGTATTACTACTTTGCCACTTACCTGGTACTCCATCATATCATCTTTAAGAATGTAAGAAACGCCGGTAGCTAAACCTTCTTTATTGGTCAACACCTCCCTGGCCATTGCATTGGCCACCACATCAATGTTACCGGTTTTCATGGCCGGGTAAATTAATACATTGGGCGATGAAAAATCTGCTTTTGCCATACTGCAATTCCTGCCGCACTGGCCACAAAAAAAACAGGCTTTTCTATCAGCATCATTTTCTATCGGCTTTGTTAGAATGGAGAGGCGTGAAGGAATTACCCTTACTCCCGACTGTGTTGCCGCTTGTTTTATAAATAATTCGTGTAATCTTGGCCGTGGTGGCGGAAGAAAGATACCATCCGGATCGTTCTCTAATCCTTCATTGGTGCCAAAAATGCCCACCATCTTATCCAGTTTATCGTAGTAGGGTTTTACATCTTCGTATCCAATGGGCCAGTCATCACCCAAACCATCAATACTTTTTCTTTTAAAATCTTTTGGGCCAAAACGAAGAGAAATCCTTCCCCAGTGATTGGTGCGTCCGCCCAGCATCCTTGCCCTCCACCATAGCCAGTCGGTACCTTCTTCTTTAGTATACGGTTCGCCTTCCAAACTCCAGCCACCATAGCAGGCATCAAAATCGCCAAAAGGCCGCATAACGGTGCTGGCACCACGGCGTGGGCTATCCCAGGGGTGTTTTAGTTGCGTAATATTTTTTTGAGGATCGTACATATAGCCTGCCTCAATAATACAAACTTTAAATCCGGCTTTGGCTAAAGTATAAGCGGCCATTCCGCCACCGGCTCCCGAGCCCACTATTACCACATCATATTGTTTGGCTTGCTTTTTTATTTGCAGATCTCCCATACAGCAAAATTGTTTTTAAATGCAAACAAAAATTACAGCAATATTTTTTAATACAATCATTTTGTACAAACTTTTCTTTCTTCAAACGTTTGCGAAGCCTAACTACTATAGCGAGGAGGTCAGGATAATAAAAAAACCCTTCAAAAAATGAAGGGTTTCAGATCTATTGGGGGTTACAAAACTTTATAATGCAATTTGCTTTTCTGTCATCAGCTTGCGCAGGTTAATTAAACCGTAACGCATGCGGCCTAAAGCAGTATTGATGCTGCATTTAGTAAGATCAGCAATTTCTTTAAAACTTAAATCAGCGTAATGACGCAGGATAATCACTTCACGCTGGTCTTCAGGAAGCATATCTACCATTTTCCTGATCCTTTCGTGGCTTTGGCCACTCATCATTTTTTGATCGGCACCGGGTTCGCTGAAGTTCAAAACTTCAAAAATGTCCCTGTCGTCGCTGGTTTTAATGGTTGGGCTACGTTTTACTTTTCTAAAATGATCTACACACATGTTGTGCGCAATACGCATGGCCCAGGGTAAAAATTTCCCTTCGTCGGTATAGCGGCCACCTTTTAAAGTGTCGATAATACGGATGAATACATCCTGGAAGATGTCTTCGGTCAGGTACTTGTCTTTTACCAATAAGTAAATAGAGGTGTAAATTTTGTCCTTGTAACGCATTACGATGGTTGCAAGTGCATCAGCGTTGCCATCCATATACAAGTGGATAAGCTGCTGGTCGGTC
>Ga0302164_10000273_pt1 | contig 18673 bp, 12 predicted proteins | sample I_Fen_E3_1_FD_193500 | JGI IMG/M metagenome (GOLD analysis project Ga0302164, IMG submission 193500) | Peat permafrost microbial communities from Stordalen Mire near Abisko, Sweden - I_Fen_E3_1 | ecosystem: Environmental > Terrestrial > Soil > Wetlands > Permafrost | place: Sweden: Abisko...
ATCTAATGAATTCAGAATGAAGAACAAACGAACAGCGAATTAAGAATTATGTAATATTTCTTAATTCTGATTTCGAATGTTCGTTATTCATATTTGTTGATTTTTAGGTATCAGTTGACTTTACCTTATATGTTTCAGTATTCTCTCAAAGAGATCGTGTGGCTTAAATGGTTTGAGAACATAATCATTGATTTTCAGATCCTCAATCTTGTCGTGACTTTCTGACATAATTGCAGCTGTAAGGGCAACTATGGGGATGTTACTGATCCGGGGATTGTCTGATTTTCTGATAATTCGTGTTGCTTCGATTCCGTCCATTATAGGCATATGCAAATCCATAAGTATAAGGTCAAAATCCTGTTTTGCCAAAATATCGAGAGCTATCTGTCCGTTTTCAGCATGAGTAACCAAAATTCCCCACCCGATCAGAAATTTGTTTGCAACAAAGAAGTTTATCTTATTATCTTCAGCTACAAGTATATGCTTCCCCTCAAGACCTGAGAAGGTTTCAGGTACTTCAATTCTCTGGGTTTGAGCACCCTTTTCTGAGATTCCAAATGTAAGTACAAATCGGAATGTGGATCCCTGGTCAGGCTCGCTCTCGATGGTTATAGTGCCTCCCTGTAATTCAATGAGTTTTTTGCATATTGCAAGTCCGAGGCCCGTACCTCCGAAATGCCGGGTAGTATCGGGAGAAGCCTGGGTAAAGCTGTCGAAAATAAAGGAGTGCTTATCTTTTGGAATACCAATACCAGTATCAGTAACTGTGAATTCAATTTTTGACTGATTGAATGTCCTGTTTAATTCTTTTACTATTACTTCGATGCTTCCGTGAATTGTAAATTTCAGGGCATTGGAGAGCAGGTTGGAAAGTATTTGATTCAGCCTGATAGGATCACCGATGACCTCTAAAGGCAGATCATTTGCTTTCTTTATATCAAAATTCAGGTTTTTTGCTTTTGACCTGAAAGAGTACGACCTCATTATTTCGTCCAGAAAGTCACTCAGATTAAATTGGGTCTGTTCAAAAATTATTTTACCTGACTCCATTTTATTATAATCAAGGACATCATTAACCAGGGTGAGAAGGTGATTTCCTGAAAATTTCAATGCCTTGATATAATCCATCTGGTCTTCGCGGGGATTTCCCTGAAGAAGAAGATTCGTAATCCCTATAACCTCATTAAGTGGGGTTCTGATCTCGTGACTCATTGTTGACATGAACAATTGTTTGGATTGTGCTGCATCTTCAGCTTTCCGGCGGGCAAGGATTATATTATCGAGCATCATCCTTCGCTGCAGGGCAATGGCAATCTGAGTTGCAATAAAATCCAGTATGTAAAGATCATCCTGCGTAAACTTGTCCTCATTATAGTAGTCCTGAAGACACATTACCCCGATAGTTTCATTTTCAACTTTCAGAGGAACGCCCATCCACACCTTGCAAGGTGTGCCCACAAGATCAATATCTCCTGATTCTTCAAGGAGCATCAGATCTTTTTCTTTCAGAAGAACCGACTTGTGGTTGTTTATAACCCAACCTGTTATTGTCTTCTTTGTCGGGATCTCGTAAAAGTTGTCTTTTTCGTCTGCAAAAAACGGAAGTGAAAGAGTCTCTGAAGCCTTATCATAAAGAGCAATAAAAAAATTATTAGTATCCCAAATTTTACTCAACTCCTGTACTATTATCGGATAAATTTGTTTTATGTCATATTGTTTAAGTGCGGCAGTTGATATATTAAATAAAATCTCCTGGAGAAGCTGGTTTTTCCTTTCGATTGTGATGTCACGGTAAATGCCGAGATTTGCAACAATTTCCCCATTTATGACAATAGCAGTTGCGATAAGTGTAACATGTATTTTATTGCCATTTTTATCCCTTCTTATCGTTTGTCTTACCTCTTTCCGGTTCAAGGATGCCAGTTTATCAATTTTTATTGCTTCATCTTTCAGATCCTCTGGCACAATCAGGTCATTGATATTTTTATTTACTGCTTCATCCAGGGTAAAATTGAAAAGATTGGTGAATTCACGGTTGATCATAGAAACAGTTCCTGACGGGCCGGTAATTGCTATGGCAGCAGGTGTTGAATTATACAGGTGTTCAAGAAATGCTTTTTCCCTGATGATCTGATTCTCATATTCCTTTTGTTTGCTGATATCCGTAACTACACCTCTGTAGCCAATAATCTTGTCTTTAAAAAAGAGTGCAAAGGAGTGAGTAACTATCGGTATCGCCGTCCCGTCTTTTTTCCTTCCAATATACTCATTACTTGATGTTTGTCCCGGGGATACAAGTGACTTCAGATTTTCAATCATTGCTTCATAACTATCAGGAAATATTTCAGAAATATAAATTCCTGTTTCAATATCCTGTTTTGAAAATCCGAAGAAATTGAGGCCCTGCTTATTTGCATATAAGACCTTACCGGAAAGGTCTACTTCATAGACCATCTCAGGAAGCAGGTCTGCAAACTTCTCAAACACCATACCCTGTTTATCCAGATCATCCCTTAATCTCTGATTACTTCCCGGTTCCCATGTAACTACATAATTACCGGAAGTAAGCAGAAAACCCATATAAAAACCTTCGGAATCGTCTCCGCTATACGACGCTGCCAATTTATGAGGTTCTCCTGTCAGTCGCAGGTGGTTAAGAAGTTCGATCAGCTTAGTTTTTTTAACCAGGGAGGTTTCATCAACATATTTCCCAATAACTTTGCCTTTTTCTATAAATTCTACTTCTTCGACTTTTCTGTTTAAATCGATTATATAGAATCTGCTATCGCTGTCATTGCCGAAGAGTGCAAGATAATTACTGACAGTTTCAAATATTTCTTCAAGCAGACTTCCGTGGCTGTCTTTTATCTTTCTGTCTTTTATTATCTCGATCTCATTAAAAATGGTAAGAAGATAGATCTCATTATCGAGCTGAACAGTATCGGCTGAAAAAAAATAATGTTTCCCTTCCCCTGTCTTTGTTTTGAGGGCCACCGGGTAGCCTTTAATACTCTTAAGTTTTGAGATAAGCTTGATATACTTATTGCTCTCTTCAATATCGGCAAAGATCTGAATATCATCACATGTATGGCCAATGACTTCTTCTTTTGTATAGCCAAGTTCCCTGCAAAAGGTTTCATTTACATCAACATACTTGCCTGTATCCAGATTACTGATTGCCATTAAATAGGATGCTGAGTGAAAAATCCTGATGATCGTTTGATTTGCAAACTCTGATTTTTCTTGATTTTTTGATCGCAGCAAATCAAGTTCTTCCTGTAATCTTTTATTCGTCTCCAGCAACTCTATATAACTCTCTTTATAATCCATCAAGCACCTGTTTTCAATTATATTTTAAAAATAACAAATATTGACTTAATTTACGTTTCTCACTATTAATCTATTAATTCCGATCTCGCGTTTCATGTTACTGATCGACTCATAACATTCCTTTTTACCTCAAAATCTCTATGTTTGTTTCAGCTTTACCATGTTTTTTGAGTAATAATTACAAAAATCGGAAAGTCCGCATTTACTGCAAAGAGGTTTTCTGGCCATACACGTATACCTTCCATGAAGAATTAACCAGTGATGTGCTACATGAATCAGGCCAACCGGAATATGTTTTGTCAGCTGTAACTCGACACTCAGTGGTGTTTTAGCATTCTTTACCAGGCCGATCCTGTTGGACACTCTGAAAACATGTGTATCAACGGCCATTACAGGTTTATTGTATACCACTGAAGCTATGACATTTGCACTCTTTCGACCAACACCCGGCAAACGCTGTAGAAGAGTAGTATCAGAAGGAACTTTCCCTCCAAATTCTGAAACCAGCATTCGTGACATGGCTGAGATATGTTTTGCCTTATTATTCGGATAGGTACATGATTTAATATACTTAAAGATCTCTTCAGGTTCAGCTTTCGACATTGATTCGGCATCAGGATATCTTTCCATCAGGAAAGGAGTTATCATATTGACTCTCTTGTCGGTACATTGGGCTGAAAGGATAACCGCCACTAACAGCTCAAACGGAGTACCATATTTAAGTTCGGTTTCTGCTGCAGGAAAAATTTTCTGAAAATATTCTATTGTACGACTAAATCGTTCCGTTATTGTCATAGACTTCAATTTAATGGTGGAGGTAAGGTAACACTTTTTATCTTTGCACAATATTGATTTTTTATGATTAGTTACCTTCAGGCTGACAATATTGCCAGACGAATAGGAGACAACCTTTTATTCGAAAAGATAAGTTTTAATATAAACAAGGATGATAAAGTTGCCCTGATTGCAGTAAACGGTGCAGGTAAATCATCTTTGCTCGATATACTGGCAGGCAGGGAAAATCCGGATAATGGGTCCCTCAGTATAAAACGTGATCTGAGGATTGCCTATCTCCAGCAATCGCCATTGCTTAATGAATCGAATAAAATAATAGATGAACTTTTCAGTACAGACAGTGAGCTGGTCAGAGTGATAAGGGAATATGAAGAATGTATTCTATGCGGTTCTCCCGAATTGCTCCAGGTAATGATACAGAAAATGGATGACCACAAGGCCTGGGATTATGAAGTGGCAGTCAAACAGGTACTTTCAAGGCTTAAGCTTACCGATCTGAATGCAGTGATAGCTACATTGTCAGGTGGACAAAAGAAGCGGGTGGCACTGGCAAAAATTCTGGTTGAGGATTCTGACCTTCTTATTCTCGATGAGCCGACCAACCATCTTGATCTCGATATGATAGAATGGCTTGAGGAGTACCTGATCAAATCAAAAAAAACACTTCTGATGGTCACACATGACAGGTATTTTCTTGAAAGAGTATGTAATGTGATTCTGGAACTGTCTGATAATGAGCTTTACAGATATGAGGGGAATTATGAATATTTTCTTGAGAAAAAACAAAGCAGGGAATATTCGGCCAGGATGAATTCCGAAAAGGCTAAAAACCTTTTAAAGACAGAACTCGACTGGATGCGACGTATGCCAAAAGCAAGAAGACACAAAGCAAAATCAAGGATCGAATCATTTTATGATCTTAAGGAGAGAGCTGCTAACAGACCTGATGAAAAGAGTATAAATATTAATGTGAACATCTCAAGAATGGGAAGCAAGATCCTTGAGATAAAGAATGTCAGTAAATCATATGGAGATAAAGTAATTCTGGATGATTTTACTTACCTGTTCAACAGATTTGAAAAAGCCGGACTTATCGGACGAAACGGAACTGGCAAAACAACTTTGCTTAATATAATCACCGGGCTTACTGAGCCGGACAAGGGTACAGTTGAACGCGGAGAGACAATAGTATTCGGTTATTACAGGCAGCAGGGCATTGAGTTTGACAATGATATGACTGTTCTTGAAGCTGTGAAGAACATTGCCGAAAATGTTGTGATCAGCGATGGCAACGTATTGTCAATAACACAGTTCATGAACTATTTTCTGTTCCCTCCGGAGCGGCAATACACACTAATCAGAAAATTGTCAGGTGGTGAAAAAAGACGGTTATACCTGCTTACGGTACTAATGAAGAACCCGAATTTTCTGATTCTCGATGAGCCCACTAATGATCTGGATATACTGACTCTTAATGTACTTGAAGAATACCTGGCAGGATTCAAAGGATGTGTAATAGTTGTTTCACATGACAGGTATTTTATGGATAAGGTGGTTGATCACATTTTCGAATATAAAGGTGATGGAATCATAAAAGACTTTCCGGGAAATTATACCCAACTCAGAGAAAAACAAAAGGAGACAGAGAAACAGGGTACAGCTGCAAGAACATCAAAAAAAACAGAATCGGTAGAATCATCTGAAATTCAGTACAAAAAAGTGAAAAAGCAGGGTCTGACTTTTAATGAAAAGAGAGAATTCGGGATACTCACAACTGAAATTGAAAACCTGGAAGCCGAAAAGAAACTTATCGAAAATGACCTGAATGGGGGAGTACTCACAAAAGAGGAATTAATAGCAAAGGCTCAAAGACATGGTGAAATATTGAAAGAGCTGGATGAGAAGGAGTTAAGATGGCTTGAATTAAGTGAGAGATGATTTTTTAAGCTCAATTTTATATAAATTAGTTCTGAGTCAGTCAGATTTTTTATCTTTAACAATCAATACATTGCTCTATTGGAAAAAATAACAATCAACACACCAGGATCCAGATCAGTCATACTGGTCGGCGAGCAATGGGATTCAGTGACAGGCTGGCTCCCTAAAGATGGAGTTGTAATTATTACAGATCATACTGTAAGAGAATTGTACGGCGATAAATTCCCTGATTTTCCTGTTTTTTCATTTTGGCCAGGTGAAGGAAGTAAAAGACTGGCAGTTATTGAACATCTCGCTAATCAGCTTCTTGAAGCTGGAGTTGATCGCAATGGATTCTTACTGGCAATAGGAGGAGGTGTGGTTTGCGACATGGCCGGTTTCCTTGCATCAATCTATATGCGGGGTATCCGTTGCGGTTATATATCTACAACCCTTTTAGCACAGGTTGATGCCAGTACAGGAGGAAAAAACGGAGTTAATCTCGGCGCGACAAAGAATATGATTGGCACGATCAGGCAACCGGAATTTGTCATATGTGATCCTGCAATGCTGGAATCCCTCTCTGAAGAGGATTATTTATCCGGATTAGCCGAACTCATTAAAACTGCCATTATAGGTGATTTTGAATTATTTGAACAGATAGAAACTGGTTTTGGTGAAATAATGGCGAGGAACTCCGGTCTGCTTTGTGATCTTATTGCCAAATCGGTTCGGTTCAAAGGATCAGTGGTATCAGCAGATGAAATGGAAACAGGATTAAGGAGGATTTTGAATTTCGGACATACCTACGGGCATGCAATTGAATTGCAGAAAAAACTGAAACATGGTTTTGCTGTAGCAGCAGGAATGGAACTGGCAACAGCCTTTTCGCTTGAAAGGAAATATATAGATCACAGAGAATCGGAGAGAATTATCGGATTGCTGAAAAGATTCAAGATTATCGACGAACATGATCTGACTGATGATCAGCTGGAAAAGATTGTTGTGCATGATAAAAAGAAGACCGGAAGAGATATTAATTTTGTCTTTACGCATGGTATCGGGAAAGCAGAAGTTGAAAAAATTCCTGTTATTGAAGTTTTGGATTTTTATAAAAGATTCAGAGATAAAAAACTGTAAATATGAATTCGTTTGGTGTTGTTTTCAGAGTTGCTCTATTTGGTGAATCTCATGGTCCGGCCATTGGGGTGATAATTGACGGATGTCCTCCCGGATTACCTGTTGAAGCAGAGGATTTTATGACTGACCTGAGAAGGCGTCAAAGCGGGAGTGTCGGAACAACTAAACGGAAGGAACCTGACCTGCCGGAAATACTCAGCGGGGTTTTCAACGGGGTAACAACCGGAGCTCCGGTCACTATTGTGACAAGGAACAGTGATAAGATTTCCTCAGATTATGATGAATTTAAGAGTATTCCACGTCCGGGTCATGCTGATTTTGTATCATCTGTAAAACATTCGGGTTTTGCCGATATGAGAGGAAGCGGTCATTTTTCAGGTAGGATAACATGGGGACTGGTTGCTGCCGGAGTCATTGCAAAAAAGATTGCAGGTTCAGCGGATATAAATGCCAATCTGATTTCTGCAGGAGGTTCTGAGGATATTGAGAAAGCGATAAAGGAAGCTATGGATCTGAATGATTCAATAGGAGGGATCATTGAATGCCGGGTTAGAAATACTCCGCAGGCTTTAGGCGAGCCATTCTTTTATTCTTTTGAATCGGCTCTCAGCCATATCATTTTCTCAATTCCTGCTGTAAAAGGAATTGAGTTTGGATCAGGATTCAGAGCTGCGTCCATGAAAGGCTCAGAAAATAATGATCCATTTATAGACAACAGCGGAAAAACCTCTTCAAATAATGCCGGTGGCATTAACGGGGGCATTACAAACGGGAACGAGATAGTGTTTAGAATAGTTGTCAAACCGACATCTTCAACCGGCACAGATCAGACTACCTTTAATTTCAAGGAAGGCAGAATGACAACCCTTCAGGTCAAAGGAAGACACGATACCTGTATTGCTTTGCGAATGCCTGTTATAGTCGAGGCTGCCACTGCTATTACCATGGCTGATCTGATTTTGATTGACCGAGGGATACACGGGGAGCGATAATTATCTTACCGGCTTAATTATCAGGGCTTTTCTTTTTAATTTGAGGAGAAGTCCCTTTTTTGTGGAACTGGTTATTTTAAACCTGTCATCGATTCTGTCACCGATCAGCCACACAATTTTCCCGTCCGATTCAAGAATAAAGATGGTTTCCTTGTCAAATCTCGAATATTTATTGTCAATGAAATAGTCACTAAGCTTTTTTTTCTGTTTCATGCCCAGAGGGTAAAAATAATCTCCCGGTTTCCATTTTCTGATTAATACGGGGAATGAGATCTTCTGTAAATCAATACAGGCTATATGAGGATCGGAAGGGATTTCATATGTATCGGTTATCTTTACATTTCTGGCAGATGAAATTCCCGGATAAATACAAAATGCATTTATGTCTGATATTGTATATGAAGTTTCCTGCATATAGGCTTCTTCCGAAACAACTATTTCCTTCCTGTTTTTTATTATCCTGTGCGTATCAGTAATGATCTGACCGCCGGTTTTACCGTCGATAACCCTGATGAGATCATTTAATTTTGCGTTGGCAACGCCGTAAGGTTTAAATAATTCGAAAATGACGGCTTTATTATGTAAATGGGTTTTTAAAAGGCTTATATTAAATGAGATTATATGTTCTTTCTCTTCCCCGATTTTTTCCTTTAATTGTGAAATATAATCGGATACAATCTCATTGAACCCGGAAAACCGTTCTGCAGTTTCATTCAGGGTTAATTCCACTGAAGGATTGATTTCTTTTATAACCGGAATTACCTGATGACGTATTTTATTCCTGGTGTATTTTGTATCTGCATTCGATTTATCCTCACGGAAAACTATTTTATTTTTATCACAATAGGTTTGAATTTCTTGCCTGGTTGCAAAGAGCATAGGTCTTATAATATTGTTATTTAATGGTTTAATGCCTGCCATTCCTGCCAGCCCTGTTCCCCTTATAAGGTTTATCAGAAGAGTTTCAATGTTATCGTTAAGATTATGGGCTACCGCAACAGAATCAAAACCGTTCTTTCCCCTTATCTCTTCGAACCAATTGTATCTCAGTTCTCTTGCAGCCATCTGAATTGACAGCTTGTTTCTCTTAGCATATGCCTTCGTTTCAAACCGGATGGTATAAAAGGGGATATTATTATCGGCTGCAAATTGACGGACAAGTTCCTCATCTTTATCTGATTCCTGTCCCCGCAGGGAGAAATTGCAGTGGGCAATGCCTTCCTTGTGATTACGCCTTAGAAAAAGATGGGCCATGACCATTGAATCAATGCCGCCGCTTACAGCCAGCAGGATCTTATCTCCTTGTTTTATCAGGTTATTTAAAAAAATATATTTATTAAACTCCTCAATCATTTGCGATAGCATTGAACTGTAAAAATAGAAAAAGGTATCCTTTCAGAGGATACCTTCTCATTAAAATTCTGAATAATCTATTTTTTTGAGAGATACTCAGCAACACTTTGCTGGGTTTCCTTCATCGCTTTTTCTCCCTTATGCCAGTCAGCCGGACAAACTTCGCCGTTTTCTTCAAAAAACTGCAGGGCATCTACTATTCTGATAGTTTCTGCAACGCTTCTTCCCAGTGGCATATCGTTTACTATCTGATGTCTTACAACTCCTTTTTTATCAATCAGGAATAAACCTCTGTAAGCCCTTGGATCACCACTGAAAGTTACATCTCCGTTTTCCGAATAATCGTAATCACCCGCCAGAACATCATAATTTTCTGCAATGGTTTTTGAAAGGTCCGAAACAATGGGGTACTTTACTCCTTTAATTCCTCCCTGGTTTAATTCTGTCTGCAACCATTTCCAGTGTGAGTGCTTTGAATCAACCGAACATCCAACAACCACAACATTCTTTTCGTTGAATTCATTGAGTCTATCCTGAAATGCCAGAAGTTCTGTGGGGCATACAAAGGTAAAATCAGCAGGATAAAAGAAGAATACAACATATTTTTTCCCGAGGTATTGCTCAAGTGAGAATCCTTCGACAATTTCACCGCCATTTATCACTGCAGGTGCAGAAAAAGCCGGTGCTTTTTTTCCAACTAAAACAGCCATTTTTTTGATTAAATTTAGATTAATAACTAGATATACTAAACTATTAATACAATCAAAATTAAGTTTTGTTCATTACCTGTAAGGAATAATTGACGGAGGGCCAGGCTCAAAATTAGTGGGTCGTAACATTTGCTCACCTGAAATATTTACAGGCGAGATTCTTGAGTATACCGGGGGATTGGGAAAATAGCCGATCCTTATCTGAAGTGTATTAAAGACAAGGTTGTCATTTCTTATTCTGATACCAAGACCGATACTTGAAAGCGTGTAACCGGTTCCAAGGTTTTCTGCTGTACCTGAAAGAAAAGAAAAGTCAGAAAAACCAAAAAATGCGAATCTGAAACCATATAGATTTACCGGACTAAATAAAACAGATTCAAGACTTACGGAAAATTTTTGAGTTCCCGTTATAGAGTCATTTTTAAACCCCGCGAATCCGTTATCGGTGCCGAACTGAAGACATTCATTTGAGTATCTCCCAAAACCTCTGGTGTAGTGAAGATAAACGAAGTTTCTGACCTTCGAGTTTCCAAGAATGATAAGGTTTGAGAAGTAGTTCAATCCAAAAGTCAAAAGCCCCTGTTCAGTGTAACTCTTGTTCAGATAAGTCGATAATCCGCCATAAACATAAAAATAACCCAGGGAATTGCTCGCTCTTCCATAGGATAGTTCACCGCCTAAATATGTTCGCTGTTTGAACTCATTAAACTCTCTCCCAACTGTAGCCTTTAATAAAGCACCATAGGGTATATCTTCAGTACGGCCATATCCGTAGATCAGATTTGTTTTGGTGTATTTTTGTATTGACAGAGCTGCAGAGGCAAGGAAAATTTTATATCTCTGCAGACTATAAAATGACTCGGGCAATATAAACGGATGACTGAAAACATTATTATTTATATACCGTGCCCCTATAATAATTCTGGAAACTGACTCCTTATTGATAAGGAACGATCGTGCTAACCAGTAATCCTGAAAATTATATTTCAGAGGGGCCGGAATCAAAAGTGTATCAAGATCTTCCGATGTGTACATCATCTTCACTGAAACTCCCCCTGCATACTTTGTTGTTGAGCTCACAAGTTTGCGGCTTAGGTCAAACCCGTAAGTTTTTTTACCAAGACCATTAAGAAAAAAAACATTCAGATTGATGAAAGACCTGGAAATATTGTTAGCGAGATAATGTGCTCCAAATCCCGGCGAATCAGGCAGAGTATTATCAAAAGGCATATCTAAGCCCAATTCTTGTCCCATTCCGAAGATGTTCTTATCAAAGACAGAAACTGAACCCGATTTGAGTCCCTTATATTCGTATGTCGCTCCAAGCGAATATACGTCTTTGGTGAAGACTACAACATCGACTTCTTCGTCAGACACCGGGAGCAAAATTATTCTTGCATCCTCGATGTAAGGAAGTTGTCTTAATATTCTTTCATTATCGCTAAGCAGGAGAGGAGAGATTTTATCACCTTCGGAAAATAGAAGGTTCTTCCTTATGATACTTTCATTTGTATTGATATGGGTCTTGTTCAGAAGGTCCTCAATCTTTTTAGTGTCATTGAGAGACGGGTTATTTATATTACCTCCAAATACATTGAGTCTCTGTATTGAAATTTTTCTGATTCTTTTACCTGAAAAGCTGCTATAACCGGCATCACTGGGTCCGTTAAAGTGCTTCTTAAAAGTTGTGTCGGTATTAATAACTACAAAGCTATAAAGTCTTTTGGTAAGATGATTCCTGGATGCTTTTAATTTGAGAGAGTCGAAAAATAAAAGATTTTTGTCTTTTATCTCCACTGGGGTTGGCACGATTGATGCAGGGATGCTTAATAACATCTCTTGAGAAAAAATTGTAAGAATGTTTGTTATCTTGTTTATAACATCGTTGGGAATTTTTTTCAGAGAGTCGCTAACCGGAGCGTTTTGAGAATAGACATCAGTAAATGAAACAGCAAGGGTCAGAATAATCATTGACCGAAACCAAATCAAATATTTCCCGGGACCACTGCCCATCAGGTTTCTTGCGGATTGCTTATCAATACATCATCTGAATTAAACTGAAATCCAAGCCGTTTCCCCGTAATTACTCTCGAGTGCTGAATCTTTGCTTCTGCCTGACCCACTGTGGCAATTTTTACCGTATCATAAGGTGGTACAAGTAGATCGAATTCAAGTGCGTATTGGATTGCAGTTGAAATAATTACCTGTAAAGATTGCTTGCTGATCGCTTCATTTCCGTAATTTGTAAACAACATTCCCATCTGTCTTTTTCCCTCAACAAAATACTGTTTCTCATGGTTAATGAATATCCTTGCTATCAGATATCCCAGGTCATCCAACCTTGAATATTTAAATGAATCATTGAGAAAATTATATATATTGATGATCCCGGAATATGCATTGAATTTGTTTTTCTGAATATATGGTGTTTTCCATGCAGGATGATCCCTGTCGAACTGGAAAATATTGGAGTGCATACTAAAAAGGAGTATATCACCCGCAACTTTTATCTGAGCATCAAAATTACTTCTGTCGGTGTATTCCAACCTGATCCTGGCATCCACGCTGCCTAAACTTGTATTTACTTCTTTTGATAAATTCTTTAAAACATCCTTGACAATACAAAATGACTCCAGAGTATTATCAAATACCTTTTGCTTAAGTAGTGATTTTTCTCTTAGTGTACTTATAATTGCAACCTTTTTATCATCCTGTTCTGTCATTGTAAACGTATTATTAAGTGAAATATTGGGATCTAAAGTAAGAATTTTACTAATACGATCTTGCGAATAGCACCCTTCTGTTTGAGGGTTTGCCTGAATAAACGCATTTCCCGGGCTCTTCGGGACTGTCGAAAGGAATGCATCTGATGGTAGCCTTGGTCTCCTCTTTTATCTTTTCTTCAGTCTCAACAGTTCCGTCCCAATGAGCCATAATAAATCCACCCTGATTATCAAGGACCTTAAGAAAATCTTCCCAGCTGTCAACATAAAAAGTATTTTCTTTTCTGAAATTCAGAGCCTTGTTATAGATATTTTCCTGTATATCTTCCAGTAGTCTTTGAATGTGCTCATAAATACTATCAATCGGGATAGTTTCCTTAGTCAGGGTATCCCGTCTCGCAACTTCTATAGTATTATTTTCAATGTCGCGTGGTCCGATCGCCAGGCGTACAGGAACTCCCTTCAGCTCATAATCAGCAAATTTCCATCCGGGTTTATTATTATCCCTGTCATCATACTTGACTGAAATTCCCAATGCTTCCAAACCGGTTTTAATTTTTTTTGCCGCACCAGATAAGGCATCTAATTGTTCAATATTTTTATAAATAGGTATTATCACAACCTGTATTGGAGCAAGCTTTGGAGGAAGTACCAATCCATGATTATCCGCATGACCCATAATTATAGCTCCCATAAGCCTTGTTGAAACGCCCCATGAAGTAGCCCATACATAATCGAGTTTCCCGGTTTTATCGGTAAATTGAACATCGAAAGCTTTTGCAAAGTTTTGACCCAGAAAATGGCTGGTTCCTGCCTGCAATGCTTTTCCATCCTGCATCAATGCTTCAATTGCATATGTATCGAGTGCTCCGGCAAACCTCTCATGTTCACTTTTAGATCCTTTAATTACAGGAAGAGCCATTGAATTTTCAGCGAAGCCAGCATAAACATTGATCATTTTATTAGCCTCCTCCAGCGCTTCTTCACGCGTGGCATGAGCTGTATGCCCTTCCTGCCACAGAAATTCCGTGGTTCTGAGGAAAAGCCTTGTCCGCATCTCCCATCTGACTACATTGGCCCATTGATTAATAAGGATGGGCAGATCTCTGTATGATTTGATCCAGTTTTTATAGGAATGCCAGATAATGGTTTCCGAGGTAGGACGGATAATCAGCTCTTCTTCAAGTTTCGCAGCAGGATCAACAACTATTCCTTTGCCATTTTCATCATTCTTAAGCCTGTAATGAGTTACTACAGCGCACTCTTTTGCAAATCCTTCAACATGTGCTGCTTCCTTACTGAAGAATGATTTTGGTATAAACAAAGGAAAATATGCATTAACATGTCCTGTTTCTTTAAATAGCCTGTCGAGCTCTGCCTGGATCTTTTCCCAGATCGCATATCCATAAGGTTTTATTACCATGCATCCACGTACTGCAGAATTTTCTGCAAGATCAGCCTTGATAACCAGATCGTTATACCATTGTGAATAATTCTCGTCCCTGTTAGTTAAAAACTTCGCCATTTTTTGGTATGGTATTTGCATCATTAATATTAAATAAATAGATTTCGTAAAAATAAATAAAAAGATCAGTTATTTCTCAAAAAAGAAAGCGAGGTTCATCATGAAAGCAAAATACTCCATAGGACTCTTATCAATTCTTCTTCTTGCCAGTTCGGCAGTGAAAGCACAGAGTGGCGATTCAAGAGATAGCGGAAATGATGATGCCAGAATAGTTGTAAATAATTATTATGATGATAATGATTATTATTATGCTTCAAGGATCAACAGGTTTCACAGATCTTATGCCGCTTTCGATTATTACTCTCCGATTTATGCAGATTCATATTTATATGATTACCAGCCTTATTCCTTGGGGTTAGGAATCTACAGCGGACTTGGATTTGGATTAGAATATGGAAATTATTATGGATATGATCCCTATTATGGATACAACAATTACTGGGGTTACGATCCTTTCTATTACAATAGCTGGTACTCACCTTTTTGCTTCAATTTTAACTTTGGCTACAGATGGCACCATAATTATTATGGATGGAATGACTATAACAATAATTATTATGGACGGAACGGCTATAACCATAATCGGGGCTACTATAATAACAGATCTTCCTATTATTCCCGTAATGATAATTACGGCCGTGATAATTATTCAAACAGGTATTCTTCCTCTGCTTACTCCACCCGAAGGAGCCAGGGAAACAACTCCTCATCTTCAAACTATAGCAATAATAGTGGAAACAGAAGCAATAATGTAAATAGGAGAGAGAGCACTTCCGGTTATACCTCATCGAGGAATGCCGTCAACAATAACAGTTCATCCGGCAGATATTATAACGGTATAAACAACAGTGAAACCAGGCGTTCCAACAGCAACGTTGTAAGCCGGGGACAGGGCAACAATATTCGGAATAGCGGCAACAGCGCTTTTATTGCAAGAAGCGGAAATAACGACAATAATATAAATAGCCGCAATAATATCAGTTACAACAATACAGCCAGTAATTCAAGAAGCGTTAATACCCATATGAATGTTAACAGGAATAACTTCAGAACAAATCCGGGAATCAGTAATAACAGGAATGCCGGTTCTGGCTTCAGCACAAACGCCAGGTCATCAAGAACCATGAGTGCTCCTTCTGGAAGATCTTCCTCATCCGGATCAACAAGTCGCGGATCTGGTATGAGAAGCAGTTCATCACACAGCGGATCTGGATCTTCCGGATCGAGATCAGGATCTTCCGGATCGAAGTCTGGCTCCTCCGGCGGCAGATCATCGGGACGCAGATAATAACAAATGTGATCTTTCCCTGATTTCGAGAGAAAAGAAATTTATTATTTAATTTGTTTCAGTTAGTTGATTAAATTTGTTTCTTTGGTACAATATTTGCGTGTTATTTAGAAAATAAACGGGGGAAATTAAAATGAAAACTTTATATCAGATCCTTATCCTTGCAGTTCTTGCTCTTAGCTCCTGTACATCAACTCTATATACAGGTGCGGAGTATGATGATCTGTACTACCGTCCTTCAGATCAACCGGTAGTAAATAACAAATCATCTGTAAATGAACAGATTGCTGAGGGTACCAAAAAAGGAAATGATTATTATGATAACGTTTATGCAGCTGATACTCTTGTCTCTGATCAGTATTCAGATGCTGTCGATTATAATGCTTCGGATTATAATAACGGATTTAATAACAACCAGGGATACGAATATTATAATGATGGTTCGTATACGGGCAGATTAAGAATGTTCTACGGAAACTATTTCGATCCATACTGGAGAGATCCCATGTACTCTGATTTTGGCTATGGAATGGGAATGGGAATGGGAATGGGATTCGGTTTTGGAGGATACCCTTATTCTTATGGTTTCGGAAATCCATATTATGGCTATGGCGGTGGGTTATATGGTGATTATTACGGGGGATATTACCCGGGTTACTACGGAGGTTATTACCCCGGTTATTATGGCGGTTACTACGGAGGTTTTTATGGTGGAATCGGTTCCTTATACGGATATTCAGGAATTAACTATCAGTATAAAAATGTACCTTATGGAAGGAATGAGAGGCCCAGCACAATGTCATCGAGATGGAACAGTAATGTAGGCGGCGTTGGCTCAGGAAGGAGAGATAATACATATCTTTCAGGTACTACCTCAAGAACCGGAAGCCGAGCATCAGGAACACAATATGCAACTGATCAGAGAAGAACGGCTTCTACAAATTCAAATTCACAGCAGGTTGTTACTCAGCCGGAAAGGAAGTCCGGATCAGATCAGACCAGACAGGGATATTCCCGTTCCACCTCATCTTCTCCAAGGACAAGTGCAGGTGCAAGACCTGAATATAATAGTGCAAACAGGTCATATACTCCAAGTTATAATAACCCAAGGATGAGTACAAGACCTTCCTATAATAATAGCAGAGTAAGCGATGGTGCCAGTACAGGTATGAGCAGGAGCAGCAACAGCTCGACCGGCAGGGTCTACAATAATGCCGGAGCTGTCAGAAACTCTTCAAATCAGGGTTCCTACCAGAATTCATATAATAATGGCAGAAGCAATTCTTCAGGTAGCAGCAGCGGTGTTCGCAGAAATCAGGGGCCTTCAGGATATTCAGCTCCTGCCGGACAATACAGATCTAACTCCTACCGGAGTTCCGGAAGCTATTCGGTCCCTTCCAGAAGCAGCGTTGAAAGATCATCAAGTTATTCGTCGGGATCTTACAGTGGTTCTTCTTCCGGCAGATCTTCATATAGCGGAAGTTCCGATTCAAGAAGTTCTTACTCTTCAGGTTCTTCATCAAGCTCCTCATCAAGCGGAAGGTCATCGTCAGGTGGCGGCGGCGGTTCAGGAAGGAGATAATCTGAAACAATATAATAGTGTTTTTAAAGTTCATTCTAAATAAAGAGTGCAGGGCTGGTCTTACGAAAAAATCAATCTTATGAAAAGGATAAGTTTATTAATAATTGCATTGTTTTCAATTTTGGCGGGAATTACTGCCCAGAATGTTGATGATGCTTTAAGGTACTCCCAGATATTTTATAGCGGAACAGCCAGGTTTAATTCAATGGGCGGCGCATTCACAGCTCTGGGTGGTGATATTTCCTCTTTGAGTCAAAACCCGGCAGGAATTGGTGTCTTCCGTTCCTCCGAACTGACACTCACACCCCAGTTGTTTCAGATTAAAACAACTGCAGGATTTAATGGTAAATCAACCGATAATCTCTCAAATTTTAATCTCAACCAGATTGGGATAGTAGGTAATCTGATCTCTAATAGTAATGAAACGGGACTGATGACTCTTAACATTGGTTATTCTTACGAAAGAAACAATAGCTTCAGTCAGAGTGCAATCATTAAAGGAGTAAGCAACACAAGCTCAATGGCAGATTATTGGGCTGCTCTGGGAAATAACAACGGTGGAACCAGCTATGGTAATCTCCAGGGTGCTGAGCAAAATGCGTTTGATGCATGGGTAATGGATACCATCACAGGATCCGGCGGCAAAAGCTACGCTACAGCTTTTTCAAATTATGGGGATAATCCACCATCGAAGTACGGTCAGACAATCAGGCGACTTATATCAAATGAAGGATATATAGGCGAACATGATTTCTCTATTGGCGGCAACTATTCAAACAAATTGTTTTTCGGAGCCACTTTCGGAATTACTAAATTGAATTACACCAGTCACTACGAACATCTTGAATCAGTCAATAATGCGTTGCCATCACTCTTGCAGGACTTTACCTACACCGATCATTTTGAAGATAAAGGAACCGGTTATTCTATTAAGATCGGAGCTATATATAAACCTGTTGATGCTATAAGAATCGGTCTGGCATTTCATTCTCCAACATGGTACAAGATCAACGAATATTACTATAACGACTTAAGCTCACACCTCACTAATGGTTTCCATTATGAATTCTCCACCACTCCTTCGAGGTTTACTTATAATCTGGCTACGCCTTACAGGATACTTGCAGGGATCGGTATACAGATACAAAAAATTGCTATTCTGAGTGCTGATTACGAATTTGTTGACTACAGTACTGCAAAATTTTCACAAGCCGGAGATGGCTATGATTACAGCGATAAAAATATGGAAATACAGAATAGCCTGAAATCAGCCAGTAACATTCGTCTTGGTGCCGAGGTCAGACTGAACAAATTGTAC
>Ga0302164_10000274_pt1 | contig 18584 bp, 14 predicted proteins | sample I_Fen_E3_1_FD_193500 | JGI IMG/M metagenome (GOLD analysis project Ga0302164, IMG submission 193500) | Peat permafrost microbial communities from Stordalen Mire near Abisko, Sweden - I_Fen_E3_1 | ecosystem: Environmental > Terrestrial > Soil > Wetlands > Permafrost | place: Sweden: Abisko...
GTATATTAAGAGATTTAAAAGATATTCAGAAACAGTTTATGGATAATGAATTTATTCATAAGATCCGTTAATGGTCTTTTAAAAAATATTTGAAAGCTGTTACTCCTGTAGCAGCTTTTTTGTTTGTATTAAAAACTAACCACCGGCGTTTTAATATCGTGATAAAATAAAAAGGTCCACTTTTCTTCCTGGCCCCGCTGCCACCATTGCTGCCGAAGCTCCATACATTTCTTTCCATCATAATCGTACTTTGCAATAAAGCGGCTTTTCATTTGCTGCAGCTGCGGTGCTACATCGCCACCAAAAAATATTTTTTTTCCTTCCTCCTCAATCCAAAACACCTGGTGAAAGGGAGAGTGTGCCCCTGTTACTTCGTATTTTATATAATCATCAATAACACCATCACCTCTTGTAAAAACCACTTTATCACTTTCTCCCAAAATTTCAAATTCCGCAGGCGTGTAGGAGGGTTTACCTTTTTCCATTGCCGAATCAAACTCATCTTTATTTACATAATACATGGCATTAGGAAAGCTGATGAATTTTTGATGCAGTATTTTATCTTCTTTGCTTACGCCACCGCTATGGTCTTTATGCAGGTGGCTCATTAAAACCTTAGTTACATCCATTGGGTTTATACCATTATCCATCAGGTTCTGGTGTATTTGCAGGCTACCATCTTTATTGGTAAAACCAAGGCCGGTGTCAATTATCAAAATATCTTTAGTAGTAATTATCGCAAAAGGTTGTATCTCTACCAGTAAGCTGCCAACAGGCCTTTGCTGAAGGTCATCTGCTTCTTTATTAAAAGGAATAAACTGTTTGGTATTATCAATAGTAAATGCACCCTCACTTAATGGAATTATTTTCATGCCCATACCCGCTGGTCCGCCAAATGGCGGAGGAATTTGCACTCTAAAAATTTTAGAGTAATGTGATAAAAAAGAGTTGACTGCAAATGTAATTGAAAAGATTCTGCTCTCAGCTTGTTAAGCTTCCCTTTTTGGGGGATGGATGGGAGGACATACTATCTTAAAATCATATGCCTGTCGGCATCTAATTTTATGGAGATGAATAACAGGATTGTAAAAGTGATCAATGAAGAGCCGCCATAACTTAACAAGGGTAAAGTAATACCCGGTGATGGAGCTAATCCCAAAGTCATACAAACGTTTAATGCCACATGAAAGAAAAGTATACCTGTAACACAATACATGTATACCCTGCTGAAAGTACTACGCTGCCTTTCTGCTAAAAATATCAGGCGCAGCATTAAACCAAAATACAGCAACATCAAAATAGCGCAACCCAAAAAACCAAAATTCTCTCCCACGGAAGAAAAAATGAAATCGGTATTTTGAGCGGGTACAAATTCGCCACGGGTTTGGGTACCCTGCAAAAAACCTTTGCCCAAAAAAGCTCCGCTACCAATGGCTATCTTAGATTGTTTAACATTATAGCTTTCTACTTTTTCTCCTTCCTTCTTTTTTGTGGTACCCAGTTTGGTAAACTCTTTTTGAATTTCGACTGTGCGCTCGGGTGTTTTAAATTTATAATCATCAATTCCAAAAGTGGCAAATATGCGTACCACCTGGTGTGGCTTAAGTACGCTGTTAAACAAAGCTGGTACTAAAAATTGTTTTATCCCCACGCACAACACCCATACTCCAATAATTAAAAACAACCTTACTATGTCGCGTTTTATTTTTCTCCAGTTCAGGTAAACAAAACAAAGCGCAATTAACGTTAGTACTATAAAGAAAGTGGCAGGTGCCATTACAATACTTGCAATAATAAGAATGGCAAAGGAGAAAAGTATAATTAAGTACAATGTGGGCAATCCTTCGCGGTAAAAGGCGATAGCAAATGAAAAATAAACAATAGCAGCCCCGGGTTCTTTTTGCAGCACTGATAAAATGGCCGGCGAAAAAGCTATAGCTGCTGCAATTAACTGGTTACTGGTTTTAGAGAAATTGGTTTCGGGAAGAGATAAGAATTTAGCCAGCGCCAGCGAGGTAAATATTTTACACAATTCCACGGGTTGAATATTCATAAAACCCAGTGGTATCCAGCTTTTGGAGCCGCCCACTTCTTTACCCACCACAAAGGTTGCCATTATCAGTAAAACACCAAAGGCATAAGCCAGGTTTGCTGTGGCGGTAAAAAATTTACTGTCGGTCAATAAAATAAATGCAGCTACCACACTACTGATGCCGAAGAAAAATAATTGTTTGCTATACTCTTTCTTAAACCCTAAAAAACTTTGCATTACATTATCGCCACTCTTATATTCTACCGAAAAGATACAGGCCAGCCCTATAGTTACCAGTGCCGCATAAAGCAAAACCGTCACCCAGTCTATTCCTTTTGATATGGTGGCTTTTTTTTGATACATGATCGAGAGGTGTGATTCGTGAGTGGAGAATCGTCAGCAATGAATGTACTACTCACGACTGACAACTCACGCCTCACGGCTTTGTTGAATCTTTTAATTCGGGTTTCTTTTGTTTATCCGGCAATATTGCTTCTGTCTTAATTTTTATTTTATTATCGTTACTGTCTTTTTTAGATTGCCCGGTTTTTAATTCTTCTTTATTACCTTTTAATTTATCCAAAGCATCTTCTTCATCACCTTCGTCAATATCCATCGTATCTTTTATTACTTTAATAATGCCTTTGGCAATAAGATAAGCGGAGTCTTTGGAATGGCGCATCGAATCCTGTTTTCTTAATTCTTCATAAATACGTGGCGGAATTAAATTGGTATTGGCCATGGTTTCTTCCAGTTCCAGCCTTGCTTTGTCTGTGATAGAATCTTTTAAATATTTTTCTACCATTAAACTTACAATAGGTGCAGCAAACCAGGCGCCCTGTCCGCTGTTTTCCACCACACACATGATGGCAATTTTAGGATTTTCCCTTGGCGCAAATGCTGCAAAAAAAGAGTGGTTCTTTTGTTTTACACCGCGGATATAATTTTCCACCGTTCCGGTTTTACCACACATGGTAATCCCTTCTATCCTTGCCCTGCGGCCTGTACCTTGTTCCACCACACCCTGCATGCCATTATGCACCACTTCAAAAATGCTATCCGGTATATCTATGGTTTTGTGTTTTTCTTTAAAGCCTTTGAGCATTTCAAACTTATCGCCCCCTTCAATAGAATCTACTACATGCGGTGTAATATACCAGCCTTTATTGGCAATATAAGCCATCTCGTTGGCCACTTGTATTGGCGTAACATCCACTTCTCCCTGGCCAATACTTACCGAGCGGAAACTACAATAATTCCAATGCCCGGGGCCAAAACCTTTGGGAGGAAGTTGATTGTAATATGCAGGCGTGGGAATTAACCCCCTTTTTTCGGAAGGTACATCCACGCCTAATTTGTGGCCAAGGCCAAAGGCATACATGTACCTGTCCCAGTTAGCAAGGGCACTATCCATGTTGGGGTATTTGGGATTATTGATCACCCGTTGCATTACCGTGGCAAAATAGGTATTGTCTGATACTGTAATGGCACTTTGCATATTAAAAGTACCCTTGTCTAAGCATTTCATTGGTTTGCCGCTGCCACAGCCATAAAATGCGCCGCCGCAACTTACCGTGGTTTGCGTTGTTATTACTCCTTCGTGTAGGCCTACCAGTGCCTGTAAGGTTTTAAATGTAGAACCGGGCGAGTAAGATGCATTTACCGCCCTGTTCAATAAAGGCAGGGCAGGGTTGATCAGTAATTCCTGGATATGCTTTTTTCTTTCTGAACCAGTTAATAGTTTTGGTTTAAAACCCGGCGAGCTCACCATGCATATTATGCCGCCTGTTTTAGGTTCTATCGCTACAATAGAACCTAATTTATTCTGCATTAATTTTTCTCCTAGTGCCTGCAGTTCAATATCCAAAGAAGTGTGCATGTTCTGTCCGGCAATTGCTGCCGTATCATACCTGCCTTTTTCTATCCTTTCTGTGAGGCGGTTTTTATTATCCCGTTTCCACAATTCAATACCACGCTGGCCCATCAATACTTTTTCGTAGGTCTTTTCAATCCCTGCTTTGCCAATATAGTCGCCCATTACATAGCCATCGTACTTCGGGCTTTTTAAGATATTTGAATCCACCTCTCCCAGATAACCCAGGATATTGCCGCCGGCATCAAAAGGATAATCCCTTACCGATCTTTCCTGCAAATAATAGCCGGGTGCAAACTTGTACATGTTCTCAGTAAGTTTGGCCATTTTTTCATTACTCAGCAACGCTTCAAAAATTGAAGGGCGGTAGGCTTTATTTTTGATGATGGCATTGACGATTCTTTTTCTGAACTCGGCAGTATCGATGTTTAAAATACTGCAAAGCGTCATGGTATCGGTACCTTTTATTTTACCGGGTATTACCATCAAATCAGAAATGGTAGTGTTTTGTAAAATTGCTTTTCCGCGGCGGTCGTATACAATGCCCCTGTCCGGATAAACTACTTTTCTGAAAGTACCCTGAAGCTCGGATTCTATTCCATATTTAGAGGAAAATAATTGCAGGTTCATCAGTTGCAATATGATAATTACAAACACACTGGCAAACACCAGCATGATCACATTTTTACGGGACTGATTGAAAACAGACATTCTTAGTTGATGGTTGATAGTTGATGGTTCATAGTTTCAGATACTTTAGCTACCGATCAGCCTTTTTTGCTATACCGTATTGGTCCGGAATTTTTGCTTTCTTACAAATAACATTTCTGTGATTATGATAAGCAATAAACTGATGGCGGCCGACAACAGGGTTTTGATGACAAAGTACCAGATATCGCCAAACTGCCACGCCTCTAATACAAACAGCCATGTGTGGTGAATTATTGTAAGTACGGCAACATAAATAAAGTAGGGCAAGGTGCCACCCATACTTTTTATAGAGGGTTCTTCGTAATTACCATCTGCTCCTTCCTGCGGAATTAACAGGTTGATCAGAAATGGCCTTATATAGGCAATTAAAACACAGGCTGCTGCATGAAAGCCGGGGTTATGACGGAAACTATCGAGCGTAAGGCCATAAGCAAATGCAATCAATAACTGCCAGGTACGGCTCATATTAAAGGGCAGCCACAGAATGAATAAAAAATACAGGTAAGGGGTTACCATCTGGTGCAGGTGTATTTTATCCAGTACAAAAACCTGTACCAGTATAAACAACATGAACCTGATAATATTTTTTACGAATGTACTCATTGCAACTTCTACTGCTTTAGTTTTTCACCTGCGGTGAAAGTGTTTTGCCACTGAGGCACAAAAACACTGAAACCCGATTCTTTTTTCTTATTATAAAATTAATTACCTGCTTTTCTGTGTTCCGGTGGCTCTGTGGCATTTTTATTTTTGCCAAAGGCAAAAAATTCATCATCAACACATCTTAGCTATTTCGTTTGTTGTTTTGCTTTTTCTAATAATTGGTTAATGGCTTCCTGCTGGCTGTTATCAATAGCATATACATATTGCAGGTTATAAAAATTTGCTGCCGATCTGAATTTGATCAAAAAATTATTGCTGCTTTTATCACGTATCACTTCTGTAACAAAACCTAATAGTTTACCTTTTGGAATACTGGTGCTGTTGCCACTTGATATAATAGTATCACCTTTAGCCACTTTTGCACTTTGTGGTATTTTTGAAATGGAAAGAATATTGGGTGTTACACCATCCCAGCTCACTGTACCCCTTTCGCCATTGCTACGTAATAACATGCCTTCGGTATGGCTGTCCTTGTGCAGCAGGCTCATTACAATTGCATAATCGCCGGTTATATCCGTTATAGTACCTACAACGCCATTATTAATATCAACAACTCCCATACCATTTTTAACACCGCCTTTGGTTCCCCTGCTTAATACAATAAAATTACTCTGGGTATTCACTGAGTTTTCAATTACTGCCGCCTGCAGGTAAGTAAATTTGCGGTATTGGGTTAGTGAATCTACCTTAATGGTATCAATCACCGCTTTGGTGGCAGTATCGGGCAACTGGTAATCTTCCCTGAGTTTATTGTATAATTTTTCATTAGCCTTAACTAGTGAATCATTGGTTATTTTAAGATGGAAATAATCTTCTACTTTGTTGTATTGCTCATTTATTTTGCCTGTAAGCTGGTTGGCAGTACCGGAGAATATGGCATTATGATAAGTATTGTAATGAACGATCAAATAGATACAGAATCCCTGCAGTAACAGGAAAAAAATGAAAGTGAAATAACGGCGAATGAAAAGAAAGATATTACGCACCGGGTGGAGAATATTTAATTTAAAAATTCTAAATGCTAAAAAGGGTTTTAGAATTTAGAATTTTAGTATTAGAATTTCAAACTTATCTCATCACAAACGGATACCTGTCGTAATGCTTTAACGCAATACCCGTACCACGTACCACACTTTTTAAAGGATCGTCTGCAACATGCACCGGCAATTTAATTTTTGCCTGCAGCCGCTTATCCAATCCTCTTAACAATGCACCGCCACCGGTAATGTACAAACCACGGCGGTAAATATCAGATGCCAGTTCGGGAGGTGTTGTTTCAAGTGCTTTTAAAATAGCTTCTTCAATTTTAAAGATACTTTTATCAAGCGCTTCGGCAACTTCCTGGTAGCTTACCATTACCTGTTTGGGGATACCGGTTACCAAATCCCTTCCGTTTACGGGAATATCATCAGGCGGGTTATCCAGGTCTTTCATGGCAGCACCTACCTGTATTTTAATTTGCTCGGCAGTACGCTCGCCAATAAGCAAACTATGGTAACGGCGCAGGGCTTCCATAATATCTGCAGTAAATTCATCGCCTGCAATACGTATACTCTGGTCGCAAACAATACCGGCAAGTGCAATTACAGTAATCCCTGTGGTACCACCGCCAATATCAATGATCATATTACCCACCGGTTCTTCCACATCTATACCAATACCCAAGGCTGCCGCCATTGGTTCATGTATCAGATATACTTCTTTGGCACCAGCCTGTTCGGCACTGTCACGCACCGCTCTCTTCTCCACTTCTGTAATACTGCTGGGTATGCAGATCATCATGCGCCAGCTTGGTGCAAACAATGGTTTTTTAGGATAGATCATTTTGATCATCTCTCTTATCATCAGTTCGGCAGCATTAAAATCGGCTATTACACCATCCTTCAGCGGGCGAACGGTACGTATACTTTCATGGGTTTTTTCATGCATCATCAATGCCTTTTTACCCACGGCTAAAATATTTTTAGGATTGTTTCGGTCCAGTGCTACAATAGAAGGCTCATTCACCACCACTTCGTCGTTGTGGATTATGAGGGTATTGGCAGTACCCAGGTCAATCGCAATTTCCTGTGTAAAAAAATTAAAGAGGCCCATATTTGATTAAGTGAAAACGTATGTAAATTAATGCCAGCAAAGTTGATGTAAATTATTTGAATTAACAACGGCAAATATTTTATTTTTCAAAGATTTATCAAAAACCTGCTTTGGCTTATTTAAGGCAAAATCCAAGCCAGAAAAGTGTTTGCTAAACAATTTAGCTACCTCTTATTTCCCCGTTACTGCCATTTTCGTTTATACAATGCTGTTATTCCCTGTTTTAAGGAAATTCGTACCCGATGTCGCTCCGGTAATACATTCCTTCAAAATACAATTGCTCCATCATATAATTGGATTGTTCTGCCGCTTCAGAAATAGAGTCCCCAAATGAAGTAACTACCAGCACCCTTCCGCCATTTGTAACTACATCGTTATCGTGCCTTTTGGTTCCCGATTGAAACACCAAACTGTTTTCCAGCACTTCATCATTAAGGCCCTGTATTTCTAAACCCGATTTATAATCTCCTGGATAGCCGCCGCTTACTGCAACCACTGCAGCCGCATAACGGCTGTCTGTAGCAATAACTATCTCATGTAATTTTTGCTGCGCCGTTGCGGTCAGTAATTCCACCAGGTCGTTTTTAATGCGTGGTATTACTACTTCTGTTTCCGGGTCGCCCATGCGGCAATTGTATTCAATTACCCGGGGGTCTCCGGCATCATTCATCAAACCAAAAAATATAAATCCTTTATAATCCAGTTTGTCTTTTTTTAAGCCTGCAATGGTAGGCACAATGATGGTTTCTTTTACTTTTTGTAAAAAGGATTCATTAACAAAGGGCAGCGGGCTTACCGCACCCATACCCCCGGTATTAAGGCCCGTATCATTTTCTCCTACCCGTTTGTAGTCTTTTGCTTCGGGGAGCAGCAGGTAATTTTCGCCATCGGTAAGTACAAACACGCTTAATTCGATGCCTTTTAAAAACTCTTCCACCACCACTTTTTTTCCGGCATCCCCAAATTTAGACTGGTGCAGCATCAGTTCAAATTCCGACAAAGCTTCCAGGTTATTCTGGCAAATTAAAACACCCTTGCCTGCCGCTAAACCATCTGCCTTAAGTACTATCGGTAACGAATGTCCTTTAATATACTCAACCCCTGCAGCATAATTTTCTCTTGTAAATTCCCGGTAGGCCGCAGTGGGTATATTATGCCTTTGCATAAAAGCCTTTGCAAAAGCTTTGCTGCCTTCCAGCTGGGCAGCTGCTTTAGAAGGCCCTATTACTGTGATATGTTTTGTAGCGGGGTTGTTTTTAAAGAAATCGTAAATGCCTTTTACCAGGGGCTCTTCGGGGCCAACCAGTATCATATCTACCTTGTTGGAAATACAGGCTGCCGATAACGATTCAAAATCGGTTACCGAAACAGGCAGGTTGGCGCCTAGTAAGGCTGTACCGGCATTTCCGGGTGCAATAAACAATTTATCGCATAATTTACTTTGCGTAAGCTTCCATGCAAAAGCATGTTCTCTGCCCCCGGCGCCAATTAAAAGGATGTTCATGAATTTAAGTAGATTAGTATGGGAGTTATAGTTTCAGTATGCGAATTTAAAAATATGCCTGCTCTTTTCAAGATTAATTTTATAAACGGAAAAGTTTATTCCATTTTATTGTAATTCCACCTTGGCGGATAAGACAATTCATTTTCAAAATTGAATTGTAAAATTAGTGCTACTAAAAAGAAAATCGCTATTTTGAGGCACTAAACTAACTATACAAGCATCTAAAATTATTATTATGAATGAACCAGTAAAAACAGCAAAGCATCCAAAGTCATTGTATATCTTATTTTTTACAGAAATGTGGGAAAGGTTTGGATATTATTTAATGGTAGGGATTTTGTTTCTTTTTCTGACTAAGAGCTCTGGAAAAGGCCTGCCAAAGGCCATGGGTTCTGACATTGTAGGTTCATTTATTGCATTGGTTTATTTAACCCCTTTTATTGGCGGACTTATTGCAGACAGGTATCTTGGTTACATTAAGTCCATTTTTATTGGTGGCACTTTAATGGCTATTGGCTACCTCACCATTGCATTACCCGGTGATTATACCATGTATTTTTCAATGGCATTAATTATTATCGGTAACGGCTTTTTTAAACCCAATATATCCACTTTACTTGGTAATGTGTATAATACTGACGAACTGCGACCATTAAAAGACAATGCCTATAATATTTTTTATATGGGCATTAATCTTGGCGCCTTTTTTTGCAATTTTGTTGCAGCAATACTTCGTAACAAATACGGATGGCAGGCTGCCTTTTCTGCTGCAGGTATAGGTTTGATAATTGGCTTAATAACCCTTGCTATTAATTTGAAGCATATCAAAGAATTTGATATCAAAAGACCTATGCAGCCCGGCGACACACCAACTGCAAAAATATTTGGTTCGGTTTTTTTACCCATGATTGTTTTTGCTGTTATTGGTTGGATATTACCAGGTAATATTTTTGGCAGCGACTCCGCTGATGCTTTCATTTTTGCATGTCTTCCAGTAATTGCTTTTTATATTAACTTATGGCGAAACGAAAAAGGAGAAGATAAAAAAAGGATTGGCGCTTTACTATTCATTTTTGCCGTATCTGTAATTTTCTGGACCATTTACAACCAAAATTCAACTGGTCTCACCATTTGGGCAGAATCACATACTGAAAGATCTATCCCGCAGTTTATGGAAAAACCTGCCAGTACCGTAGATATGCTTCAAACAGTGAGTACTGTTCCGCAGGAAACAGAAAAGTTAGATCAGTATATGAGAGTTATAACGGACGATTCCGGTCATGCGGTAAAAACAATGGGCCCCGATCCATACTTTGCCAACATGCCTAAAGATAAATGGCCGGCTAGCGGGGAAGGAAAGGTTGGCAATACCGAATTATTTCAATCCATAAATCCATTTTTTATTGTTGCATTAACGCCAATAATAATTGCTTTTTTCGCATGGATGGCGAGAAGACGAAAACCAGTTAGTACTGCCAGCAAATTTGCCTGGGCCTTAATAATATCCGGAATAAGTGCATTGGTAATGGTGTTTGCAGTAATGTCTGTTCCCAGCATTTATACACACAAAGCCGCTCCCATTTGGTTGTTCCTTACTTATGGCATATTTACAATAAGTGAAGTTTGTTTAAGTCCTATTGGATTATCCTTTGTATCAAAATTGGCCCCACCCCGCTTAACCGCATTAATGATGGGTGGTTGGTTTTTGTCAACATCGTTGGGCGGTAAAGTAGCAGGCGTAATGGCAAGTTCCTGGGATAAAATACCTGATAAAAAAATATTTTTCGGCATCATTACTGTCGCAGCAATATTGGGTGGAATCCTGATCTTTTTAAAAGTAAAGTCTCTTGATAAAATCGTAAAAGACAAAACCGGCTCTGCATAAAATATTTTCTTCAAGTTAAAGGCGATACAAATCCGTATCGCCTTTTTTATTTATCTTACTTTTTAAACTAAACTGATATGTCTGAGAAAAAAGCTTTCCGGCCTTTTATTGCACCGGAAATTATAATGAAGGAATTGACCATAAAATCAATTCTGCTGGGGAGCCTGTTTGGTGTGGTATTTGGCGCTGCCAATGTTTACCTGGCTTTAAAAGCCGGCCTTACTGTTTCTGCATCTATCCCTATTGCTGTAATTGCTATTACACTGGGCCGCAAATTTTTTAAAACCACCATTCTTGAAAATAATATTATTCAAACCACCGGCAGTGCAGGCGAAAGTATTGCCTCCGGTGTGGCATTTACCTTGCCCGGTTTTTTATTCTTATCTTCCCCGGATAGCGCTTCGTACTTTAATTATCTGACCATATTAATTTTAGCTATCGTTGGCGGCATGCTGGGCACTTTATTAATGATTCCTTTAAGAAAAGCATTAATAGTTAACGAACATGAAACACTGCCTTATCCCGAAGGAACTGCCTGTGGCGATGTTTTAAAGGCCGGAGAAAAAGGTGGCGATTTTGCCAAGACCGCATTCTGGGGATTGGGCGTGGCTTTTGGTTACGCCATACTGCAAAAAATATTGCACATTGTTGCCGAGACACCTTTTTACATTACCAAACAAGCCAATAAATTTTTCCCTTCCGCTAAAATAAGCGGCGAGATAACGCCTGAGTATATGGGTGTGGGTTATATCATTGGCCCACGCATTGCCGGTGTATTGGTAGCTGGTGGTGTGCTAAGCTGGCTGGTGTTTATACCACTGTTATCCTTTTTGGTGCCTGCCGATACTGTTGCAACACAATTGGTAAAACTGGGTTACCTTAAAAGCATGGCTACTGATGGTGGCAAAGGCGGATGGAATGCCGCTACTCATACTTTTACTGATTATTCTGCAGCGGTTTACTATGCTTTTATCAGGCTCATTGGCGCAGGTGCTGTTACAGCCGGCGGGGTGATCACTTTAATAAAAACCATACCCACCATTGTAAAATCGGTTAAAGGAAGTTTTAGTTCCATTAAAAATGCGGGTGTGCAAAGCGGTGAAGTGTTAAGGACCGAAAAAGATCTGAGCATGAAAGTGGTGGGCTTTGGCAGCCTTGCCCTTATTGCATTAATTGCTGTTTTACCACAGGTTCCGGGAGATAATATCTTACAGAAAGCATTAATTGGCGTTCTCGTGATCATCTTCGGTGCCCTGTTTGTTACGGTTTCATCAAGAATTGTAGGCCTCATCGGATCTTCGAACAACCCTATCAGTGGCATGACCATTGCTACAGTGATGGGCACCAGCTTGATATTTTTAGCAGTGGGTTGGTCTGGTAAAGCTTATGAGCCGCTGGTGCTGGTTGTGGGCGGGATGATCTGTATTGCTGCTGCAAATGCAGGTGCCACATCGCAGGATTTAAAGAGTGGCTATATCGTTGGTGCCACGCCAAGAAACCAGCAGATAGGGTTATTTGTTGGTGCTATAGTTTCATCCATCGTTATCGGCATTACTATTAAATTTTTAGATAAGCCCAGTGCAGACATGCTTGCGCAGGGCATTCATCACGCTATTGGCACAGAGGAATATCCCGGGCCACAAGCTACTTTAATGGCAACTTTGATCAAAGGGATACAATCGCAGAATTTAGACTGGCAATATGTTTTTGTAGGTATTTTTTTAGCAGTGGTAATGGAATTTTGCGGCATTAAATCATTAAGCTTTGCAATAGGCGTTTACCTTCCTTTATCCACCACATTACCTATTGCTGTAGGCGGCGCCATTAAAGGTTTGGTAGAACGTAAAAAGAAAAAAGCGCAGATTGTTACTACGCCGGAAGAAGAAGAATTAGGCAAGGGAAGTTTGTTTGCCACCGGTCTCGTTGCAGGCGGAGCTATTGCAGGCGTTATTGTAGCTTTTGTTTCGGGCAGCGAAAGCGGCAACAGGTTTTTAAACGCGGTAACTATGGAAGGATCCCTTTCGCAATGGTTAAGTACCAATGGCTATTACTTATTGGGCGTTCTGTTTTTTGCCGCTATGGGTTGGATGTTATACAAAACTGCATTGAAGAAGAGTGAATAAAATTAATTATTGAATGAAAATACTGGCGTTCTTAATAGATGCAATTTACTGGTTGGGATTATTTATTACGCCGGCAGCCATATTATGCTTTGTTGCTTTATGGTTTTACTGGAGCAATACAATAAGCCTGTTGTTATCTGTAGTTATAGGAATAGCAGGAATAATATTGGGAATAGTATTGGCAGAATACGTGAGAAAACGTTATGGTCTCAATAATTTTTGGAGTGGAGTTTCTACCAATCTCAATATGGATAAAAATAATGTTGCCGATAAAAAAGAGGAGGAATAAATTAAAAGGCTGTTCAGTTAAGAACAGCCTTTTAAAATAGGGATTTAATCTCTTTATATAAAATCCAAATACTGAAATTTTTTGCCTAATATCATTTTGTCATCTGCACCCAACCATTTATTTAAAACGGTGGCGTATACATCTTTAAAATCTATTTTGTGTTTCAGGTCCCCTTCATTTAGATCGGCCAGGTCGGGCATGGCATTTAATACGCCTTTTTCCTTTAAGCCGCCGCTGATAAAGAACATATTGTTAGCCGTGCCATGGTCGGTTCCGCCGCTGGCATTTTGCGCCACCCTGCGGCCAAATTCACTAAAGGTCATCATCAGCACATCATTAAAACGATTGTTCTTTTTAAGGTCGCTGGTAAACGCTTTTACGGCATCATTCAATTCGGTAAATAACCTTTTTTGCTGGTTCTCCTGGTTTACATGCGTATCAAAACTTCCCAGGCTAACATAGTATACCTTGGTATTAATATCCGAGAGTATAAGTGATGCTATTGTTTTAAGGTCCTTACCCAAGTCAGAATTCGGGTACGCTTCATTGGTAGGATGTGTTTTACTCTGCTGGTAAATATAATCGGCACTGCTGATGGTCTCACTCATGGTTTTGTACAGATAGTCAACTGTTTCTTCTCCACTTTGGTGATTGGCATTGAGATCCTTAAAATATTTTCCGTTACTGGTATTGAATAATTTTTGCGGGTCTTTAAATGCAAGCCCTTTGCTTTCATCGCCTTTTAAGGCAAGGCTCAGCACATCATCCAGTTCCATAGCCTGCGTGGGTTTATCACAACCTTTACATTGTGCATCCAGGTAGCGGCCAATCCACCCGGTGTTTACATATTCATTGCTTGCACTGGCACTATGCCATATATCCATGCTTCTAAAATGGCTTCTGTCGGGGTTGGGGTAACCCACATTGTTTAAAATACCCAAACTGCCATCATCATATAAACCTTTAAATGCTTCAAGTGCTGGATTCAGGCCCACTTCATCTGTTATATTCACTGCTTTATCTTTTGCAATGCCAAGGCCAGGCCTTCCTTTATAATAAATATCGTTTCTTACCGGTATCACCGTATTCAACCCATCGTTACCACCACTGAACTGAATTACCACCACTACTTTATTTCCAGGAGGTACCATCATAGGTTTTTCAAATGCCTTTAAAAATTGAGGCAGCATAAAAGAAGCGGTGGCCAATGAACCTACTTGTAAAAATTCTTTTCTTTTTATCAACATAAGAACAATTTTAGATTTTAGATTGCTTTTGATTCAAACAGTCTGCAATTAATAATATTGTATTTAAATCCGAAATCGTAAATCACAAATCCGCAATCAACACAATTGGTATTCCGGTGTACTCATCAGGTTTATGATGGCACTTTTAATAAAGTTTTCCCTGCTGGCGTTATTCAAATATTTTTCCAGCAGAGTATCCGGCACATGCCCTTTTGTTTGCAGCACCGTATCGGCTATTTTTTGTAATAATTTTTCCCTGGATGTGGCTTCAAAAATTTTTGCTGCCAATACCCAATCTATTTTTGCTGTGCCCCCACGTGTTACTTCTTTAATTTTTTTTGCTGCCATCTCCATCATACCACCCTGTACATCGTCATCTACTTTGGGCATAATATCCATAATATCATTGGCCGATAATATTTGCGGTATGCGTAAGCGCAACATCAGGCTGCTGCTGTCTATCCAGTTTTTACCTCCGGGCCAGCCTGCCACATTGGGAGGGTAAAACAATATTTGCCCCAGCGTTTTTTGAAACAGCAATTGCGCCTGGTCATTCTCCATTTCCATGGGTAATAAGCGGCGGATGCCAGCTATCAGTTCAATGGGCGATTTTATTTTAGTACCAATATTCTTCTCCTCATAAAACCAATCACTCGTAAAAATATCTTCCATCAACTTTTTTATATCATACCCATTTTGGTAAAACCTGTTGCTCAGCCATTCCACTTTTGCATCATCTGCCTTGTCATTTACAAAATAGCGGTAGATCTTTTTAGTGATGAATTTTGCGGTTTGCTTTTGTTCCAGTAAAATATCCAGCACATCATCACCTGTAAAATTGCCGGTTTTGCCCAGCACGGTTTTACTATCATCATCATGCTGCATTTTTCTAAACTCAAATTCGCCTTTTAAATTAAAGCCCCAACCGGTAAATGCCCTTGCGGCTTCTTTAACATCATTTTCGGTATAATTGCCACGCCCCATAGTAAATAATTCCATCACTTCACGGGCAAAGTTTTCGTTGGGTTTTTTCTTGCGGTTTTGCTGGTTGTTTAAAAAAGATAACATAGAGGGGCTCTTGCTTACTTCACGCAACAGGTCTTTAAAATTGCCCAATGCATTTTCCCTGATGGTTTGCAATAACTCTTGTTGAAAATAACTATTGATAACTCTGGTAGCAAAATGGCCGTGCCAGAACAAGCTCATCTTTTCCCTTAACTGTGCTTCACTGTTGATCATTTCTTCCAGCCAACGTATGTTCAGGTTTTTCAGGTCATCGCGTGATTGTTCCCTGATCTGTTTTTTTTGATCGTTGCTTAATCCGTTCTGTTGCATTTGTGCCACATCCTGTACACCTTTGTACAAGCCATCAATAAGGTTTTGCGCAACTTCAATTTTCTCAGGTTTTTTAGCTGATGTTTTTAATAATAAACCCCATAAGTCTTTAGAAGATAGTTTATCAAGGTCTGCAGCATTTTCGGCCATGGGGCCAAAGCCCGCCCGCCATAGTAAATGCTGATTTTTTAAACGGTTGCTAGCTGCCATAAAATGATTGTAAGTGTAAACTACTGCAAGAATAACGCCATTGAGACAATAGTAATTTCAAAAGGTTTAATATTTAACTTTTAAATTACAAATTAGGTTACCGGTGTATGATTATACCAGTGCTTTTTATTAACTTGGTTATAAGATTGTTGCTATATGAAGGTAAAAGCATTTAAATATTTATCTCCTGTAATAATGTATGTATTGGCCTGGCTGGCCTTTACACAGCGTGGATGGCTTTGCTGGAGTCCTATCTTGTATGCATGGATACTATTGCCTGCTATGGAATTGTTTATTAAGCCCGATGCAAAAAATATGACGGCCGCCGAAGAGGAACTGGCAAAAAATGACCGTATTTACGATTACCTGCTTTACCTGGTGGTAGTATTACAATTTATAGCCCTGTACAAATTTTTAACGGCAATTACTTTACCTGGCTTACAATGGTGGGAAATTGGTGGAAGGGTTTGGACGATGGGTTTATTATGCGGCACTTTTGGTATAAATGTGGGCCACGAGCTTGGTCACCGGGTAAATGTATTTGAACAGGCACTGGCAAAGGCTTTATTGATGACGTCTTTGTACATGCATTTTTTTATTGAGCATAACAAGGGGCACCATAAAAATGTGGCTACGCCTAAAGACCCCAGCAGTGCCCGGTTAAATGAACCATTGTATACCTTTTATTTAAGAACCATAGTTTTCTCATATTTATCGGCATGGAAAATTTCCAATGGAGAAATGAAGAAAAAAGGGTTGCCGGTATTGCATGTAAAAAATGAAATGCTGCAGGTACATGTTATTCAACTGGCTTTTGTAATCCTGATATTTTTTGTGTTTGGAGGAATGGCCACATTTTATTTTTTAAATGCGGCGTTAATTGGCATAGCGCTTTTAGAAACAGTAAATTATATTGAGCATTACGGCCTGCAGCGCAATGAAACTGCACCGGGAAAATACGAACGTGCCATGCCATGGCATAGCTGGAACAGTAATCACATACTGGGCAGGTTAATGTTGTTTGAGTTAAGCCGCCACAGCGATCACCATTACCTTACCAGTAAAAAATACCAGGTATTACAACACCATGATGATGCCCCGCAATTACCAACAGGGTACCCGGGCAGTATGATACTTGCCCTGGTGCCCCCGGCATGGTTTTATGTAATGAATCGAAAAATAAAAAAGTTAAAAAATACCGTGCGGTAGTTTATTTTTTTGCATTAGCTTTTACATAAGCCAATACATTTTGTTTTTCTGAATCATCCAAACGTGCTTTTTGTGCCATCGATTCCATTATACCTACCCAGCGGTCTGCTGTAAAATCGCCAGTATTTTTTAATCCATGACAACGACCGCATTTTGCGGTAAATGTTGCCTGGCCCAGCATTTCAGGAGATTTGGTGGTGGATGCTTCTGCAGGTGTTGCGGTCACTGGCAGCGTTGTAGCGGCTACCGGGGCTGCAGTTGCAGGTGCATTAGCAACGCTTGCAGTGGCAGCAGATGTTGCGCCTTTTGAAGCAGTGGGAGTTGATTTGTGAGAGCAGCTCCAGATTAAAACTGAAAATGTAATTACTGTAAGTGTTCTTTTCATTCTGTCTGTTTTTATTCGTTTTAAGGAAGGATAAATATATACCCTTTCGTTAAAACACCACAAAAACAGCTCGGCTATTTTTGTTAACGTATTGTTGCTGCACCAAAATAATGGTGCAACACTTTTGGTAATTCAATACCGTTTTCGTTTTGATTATTTTCTAACAATGCCGCCATAATACGGGGTAACGCCAAAGATGATCCGTTTAAAGTATGCACCAGCTGTGTTTTATTGCTGTCATCCTTGTACCTGATCTTCATACGGTTGGCCTGGAAGGTTTCAAAATTAGTTACAGAGCTTACTTCCAGCCATTTTTGCTGTGCTGCGCTGTACACTTCAAAATCGTAAGTAAGTGCACCGGTAAAGCTCATATCCCCACCGCATAAACGTAAAATACGGTACGGCAATTCCAATGACTGCAGTAGTTTTTCAATGTGCAATACCATTTCATCATGCACTGCATAACTGGTATCGGGTGATACCAATTGTATGATCTCCACTTTATCAAACTGGTGTACCCTGTTCAATCCTCTTACATCACTTCCAAAACTTCCTGCTTCTCTTCTAAAACAGGGGGTATAAGCCGTCATCTTTATGGGCAGCTCATTTTCTTTTACAATTTCATCCCTGTAAATATTGGTTACCGGCACTTCTGCAGTGGGTATCAAATAAAATCCGTCTATAGTTGCATGGTACATCTGCCCTTCTTTATCGGGCAGGTTGCCGGTACCAAAGGCACTTGCTTCATTTACCATCAGTGGTGGCAAATATTCGGTATAGCCTGCTGTAGTATTGTAATCTAAAAAATATTGAATTAATGCCCTTTGCAATTTGGCTCCTTTGCCTTTGTACAATGGAAAGCCACTACCGGTAATTTTTGCACCGGTTTCAAAATCTACCAGGTCGTATTTTTTAATGAGCTCCCAGTGCGGTGTTGCGCCTGCAGCTAAAACTGGCTTGCTGCCACCTTCTCTTACCACTTCATTTTCTTCGGGTGTTTTACCTTTTGGTACAGATGTATGAG
>Ga0302164_10000276_pt1 | contig 18568 bp, 27 predicted proteins | sample I_Fen_E3_1_FD_193500 | JGI IMG/M metagenome (GOLD analysis project Ga0302164, IMG submission 193500) | Peat permafrost microbial communities from Stordalen Mire near Abisko, Sweden - I_Fen_E3_1 | ecosystem: Environmental > Terrestrial > Soil > Wetlands > Permafrost | place: Sweden: Abisko...
ATTTGTAAATGATCTAATTTTAATATTCATTTTTTTAAGAAATCATTAATAAATTTCTTTTATCAGAAGGTAGTAAAAAAGAATTCAATTAAGTTTTTATTCATATTTTTTCAAATAACCTGCGATGAGGGGCGCCACTGAAATATTACTCACATCAGATTTAAGGGTATCTGTGGCAAAAACATCATCAACACCCGCTGCAAATATTTTTAAAAGTGCATCTTCAACAAGTACGGGGTGAACACATCCAACAACAACTTTATTAGCCCCAAGGTCTCTTAATATTTTTGATGCGCTTACAATTGTTCCACCTGTACTGATAATGTCGTCGATTATTACAACATCCCTTCCCGCAACGTCAAGATTTTTAGGCTTCGTTTCAACCTTTTCTGGTGATATCCGTATCTTTTCGAGATGGTCACATTCACATTTCAGGATTCTAGAAACCTCAATAGCAAATCCAAGGGCACCTTTATCAGGCCCAATAATCATGGGATCGTCCATTTGCTGCCTTATATAATTAGCTATCAATGGCATTGCTGAAATTTCATGTACTGGGATATTAAAGAACTCTTTAATGTTCTTCTCATGAAGGTTAATGGAATAAATTTCAGATGCGCCAGCAGCCTCAAGAAGTTCTGCAATAATAACTGCAGAAACTGCTTCACCACTTTTAAATCTGCGTTCCTGCCTTCCATATCCAAAATAAGGGATAACTACCCTTGTACGTTCAACGCCAAGGCTCTTCAGATTTTTAAGTAACAGAAAAAGCTCCATTAGGTTTTCATCTTGAGGATATCCTGTTGACTGTATCACCACTACTTCTTTTGGAACTTCACCATTTATTCTAATGTAACGTTCTCCGTCCGGGAACCTTCTAGTTTCAATGGGGCTTAAATTTTCTTCTAAGTTCCATGCAACTTTAGCAGCAAGTTTCTGTGAAGCTGATCCGCCTATTATCAAAAAAAACCACCCGTTCCTATTGGTATAATCATTGTAATCATTATTGTTACATTTAACGTCATAAACTTAAGTTATTCCAACCACTATTTATCTGTTGAGTTATGATAAAGATTACATTAAACTTTCTATTCAAATATTTGTTAACTTTATTAATAAGCTTCCCATAATAGTAGGACATAACAAATAGTGATCAATAATTACAATGATGAGGTGGCTTAATGCACGAACTTTCAATGGCCGACGCAATGGTCAAAACGGTTCTCGACGTCGCAGAGAAAAACGACGCTACAGAAATAATTGAAGTAACTATAGAAGTTGGAAAACTCACAATGCTCAATCCTGAGCAGTTAAAATTTCTCATTGATGTGCTGGTTGAAAACACCCTTCTCGAGGGTGCAGAAGTCAACATAGTAGAACTTCCAGTTGAATTAAAGTGTAATTTATGCGAATACACTGGATTAGCAGATATGGATGACTCAGATCATTATTTAGCAATAGTGAAATGCCCGGAATGTGGTGAAAGAAATGTTGAAATTACTGCTGGAAGGGAATGTAATGTTAAAAATATCAAGATAGAAAAGGAAGAGGGAGATGGAGATGCATAAAATTGCAGAAGTAGAAATTCAGCACGATATTATGGTTGCTAACCGTAAACTTGCAGATAGAAACCAGAAAATCCTTGATGACGCAGGTGTATTCTCAGTAGACGTTTTAGGAGCTATTGGATCAGGAAAGACTTCACTAATAGAAATTCTCATCCAGAAGATGGATCATAAAATAGGAGTTATAGCTGGTGATGTGATAAGTAAATTCGACGCTGGAAGATTTGAAAAATACAATATACCAGTTGTGGGGCTTAATACTGGAAAAGAATGCCACCTCGATGCCCATCTTGTTGAACATGCATTTGGTGACATGCCACTTGAATCAATCGATCTCCTATTCATTGAAAATGTTGGAAATCTCATTTGTCCAGTTGATTTCGATCTTGGATCACACATTCGAATGGTCGTTATAAGTGTCAGCGAGGGAGACGATACAGTAGAAAAGCATCCTTTAATATTTAAGGAGGCAGACCTCGTTGTAATTAATAAGATTGATATTGCAGAGGCTGTAGGTGCTGATCAGGATAAAATGGTTTCAGATGTTAAAGAGCTGAATCCTGATATTAAAGTAATAAAAAGTAGCCTTAAAACAGGTCAAGGGCTGGATGAAATAATAAATATTATTGAAGGATTTATAAATAAATAAAAAATATAATCTTCAAAGAGTACTTTTTTTTAATTTATCAGCTATAATAAAAGTTGATGGAATATAAAGAATAATGAAATATTAAAATGTATTAAAAAAGATGGACTGGCCGGGATTTGAACCCGGGGCCTCCGCCATGCCAAGGCGACACTCTACCACCTGAGCTACCAGCCCGCATAACAACTTTAACCTTGTGCTATTTAAAGGTAGTGAATCCATATTTTATTTGTATATTCAGGAGAAGTTTTAATGCTTGATTTTAAAATAAGAAATGTTATTGAAGAAGATTTCATAAAAATATCTCAGGTTGCAGAGTACTGCAGTCCAATGACAAATGAGAGGAAATCAATTTACCACTTGTTCACCAAGTTCTTTAAAAAGACATCACTGGTTGTTACAGGCAATGGAGAAATAAATGGGTTTTTATTAGGATTCATTTCACAAGAAGATCCAGAAAGCTCATATATTCATCTTTTATGTCTAAAGCATGCATTCAGAGGACAAAATATAGCTTCAAATCTTGTTGATGAGTTTATTAAAATAGTTTCTTCGCTAGGATGCAGAAAAGTTTTCCTGATCTGTAAACCAAACAACAAAGCTGCTATCAGATTATATACTAAAATTGGTTTTTCGTCATTACAATCGGATGAAACCACTGAAATTGATGGTATTGATGTATTTAAGGATTATGATGGTCCAAAGGACGATAAAGTTGTTTTTTTCAAATCTATATAATTTATTAAAATAATTCAAAATATTTGTTCAAAATAAATGTTATATTTCTAAAATTTTGTTTTTTTCTAATTTGAGGTGTAGTAGTCAATTAACAGATATAAATCTCCATTTTATATACTTTTTTTGAGTGCGTATTAACATATTTAAAGGCTAATGTTTCAGGTTTCAATAAAGAATTAAGTAAGCTAAATTTTTAAGGTACGATCACATTTTTTTTATATAATATCCAACTCATATTTGATATAGGAAATAAAAAAATTCAAGATAATTTCTTGTAGTGACATTTTATTCTCATTAATAAAATTATTAAAAAATAAAAGAGGGAAAACTATGAAAAAAGCTTTAATATTATTAGGATGTCCCGAATCGCCTTCTCAAACGCCTCTTGCATTATATACAGCACATAAACTCACAAAAATCGGGTTCGAAGTAACAGTTGCAAGTACGCCTTCCGCATCTAAACTTCTAGAAGTTTCTGATTCTGAGGGATTCTACGTAAATAAAAAGATAGACTTGGAATTATGCCTCGAAGATCTTGAAGAAAAGGAATATGACTTGCTTGTTGGATTTGTACATAAGGATGCAGCAGTATCATACTTTGTGACGTTCTACCATATCTTGAATACCAGATCAATTGCAATTGTATTTGAAAAGGATTCTGATCTACTTGAGAAATTTTTGAATGATTTAAAAGAAAATACAGATGCTACTCTCATATCTGCAAGGGCTTACCATAATCCCACTCCATTAAGAGTTAAAATTGACAAAGCATTTAAGGTACTGGAGGATTAAAAATGTCTTTTTGTCTAGAATTACATCTACAGCAATCTGAAGATTATGAAATACTTATATCTAAAGCAGGCTTCAAAGAAGCGAAGAAGGTAATAGAAAACCACTCACCTAGGATACTATACGTCAAGCCCGGAGCAAAGGTCCTAGGGGCTAGAATTATTGGAATTCCACCTATACCTATAGGTATTGATGAATCCCAGTCTAGAATAACTTTACCTTACACAAAACCTTGCCATGGTACGGCTGTTGTAGATTTACCTGTTGAAAAAGAGGAAATAGACAAAGTTAAAGCTATTGCAGTAAATCCAAGAAAAAAATAGAGAAGCAATTATTTATCAAATTATTAAATTTATATTCAGTTTAATGGAAATTTAGGAGATTAATATGTTAACAACAGTAGTAGGAAGCTACCCCTCACTTCCACAGGATCCAAAATCAATAGGTTCCAAGATATCTAATTTTTTGGGGTCCTACGATCCATATATTCCCGCTCTGGAAATTGCAGTTAAAGATCAGGTAAATGCGCATGTGGATATTATTTCTGATGGACAGGTAAGGGGAGATATGATAGAACTCTTTGCAAGGAATATACCTGGCATGGCAGTTGTAGAAAATACTCCTAAGATATTGGGTAAAATCAAACCTTCTACTAATTCTTCAGGTGCACGTGATCTTAAATTAGCCATAAAAACTGCTCAGAAAATTTCAAAGGATTTCTTAGATTCATTCAAAACAGATTCTAAACTGTTTGATGGAAATGATTTAAACACAAATTTCAAAGGTGTGAAGGGAATTATTACGGGTCCAACAACCCTCGTATTATCATCGCGGGTGGAAGGATATTATAACAGGGATAAAAAGGAAAAAATTATTACAGATATGGCAATAGCACTTAAAAAAGAGGCTTATGAACTTCAGGAAGCAGGCGCGGCTATTATACAAATAGATGAGCCGTTCCTATCGACAGGTGTTGCTGATTTAAAAACAGCAAAAAATGCTTTAAAAATGATAACAGACTCGTTAGATGTTCCTGTTTCATTGCATGTTTGTGGAGATGTTGGTGATGTATTAAAAGATATTTTAAAATTTTCTGTACAAATAATTGACTGTGAATTTGCAGGAATACCTAATAATATCCACTCACTTGAACAGGAATATAATAATTCTAAAAAAATAGGGTTTGGTTGTATCGACACAAAAGTTGAAAGCGTTGATGAATTGAATCATGTAGTAAAACTCATAAAAATGGGATTAGATATTATTGGAGAGGAAAATATGATGATTGATCCAGATTGTGGTATGAGAATGCTTTCAAGAGATACCGCACTCCTTAAACTTAAAAAAATGACGGAGGCAGTAGGATGGCTATAATGATTAAGGTTCCAACTATAAAAACAGGATGGGAATCACTTGTAAAAAGAATTATGAATAACGGTGTGGAAATAATAGATGAGAGGGGATCGGTTACCAAGGAAATTCTAAATACCATTGTTAATGTGAAAAATCCTCTAGACACAGAATCTCCAAAGGGTTACTTTTGGACTGGTGAAAAGCTTGATAAGTATTCTGAACAATTTTTAAGCAATGATAAACAGGGATTTATATATACATACGGTAACAGACTCAGAGCACATTTTGATGGCATAGATCAAATACAAGAAGCCATAGAAAGACTTAATAATTTCAAAGAATCCAGAAGGGCCATATCCATAACGTGGGATCCAACAGTTGACACCAAGAACGATGAAGTTCCTTGTATGATGCTTGTAGACTTTAAAATAAGAGATGGTAAACTCCATACTACTGGACTTTGGAGATCTCATGATATATATGGTGCATGGTTCCCTAATGCAGTAGGACTTTCTAATCTTGCTAAGTACGTTGCTGGAGAAGTGGGATCAGAAGTTGGTATGTTAACCATACATTCTATCAGTGCCCATATTTACGAGGTTAACTTTAAGGAAGCTGAGGGAGTTTAGACAATATAATGTATAAAATCAGTTTATTAAAGAGTCATTAATAAATAAAAATGTTTGATAGTATATTATATACAAATAATTAATAAGACTGAAAGATATTTTACTAGGGTTTAGCAGTAACATGAAATCGTACTATCCGTACTGTTATACAGCTACATAATAGAAGTTCATTTATTTCTTAATCAAAAAAGGTGATATAATGGTAAGTGTCAATCTCGAAGCAAAAAAAACATTAGATCAAATGATTGAAAACGCAGAAGAACTAAACATCACAGTTTCAAAACTTGAAAATGGTTCAACGATTTTGGACTGTGGAGTTAACGTTTCAGGAAGTTTTAAGGCTGGTGAACTCTACACTAAAATATGCCTCGGAGGACTTGCAGAGGTGGGAATTTCAATACCAGGAGACCTCTCTGAAAACTTTGCAATACCTTCAGTAAAGATAAAAACTAATTTTCCTTCTATATCTACACTCGGATCTCAGAAAGCAGGATGGTCAGTGAGTGTAGGTGATTTCTTTGCCCTTGGTTCAGGACCTGCAAGGGCTTTGGCTTTAAAACCTGCAGAAACCTACGTGGAAATCGGATATAAGGATGATGCAGATATTGCAATACTCACTCTTGAAGCAGACAAGCTACCTGGTGAGGATGTTGCAGATTCCATTGCATCAGACTGCGGTGTTTCAGTTGAAAATGTTTACTTGTTAGTAGCACCCACTTCATCACTTGTAGGTTCAATACAGATAGCTGGAAGAGTAGTTGAAAACGGTACCTACAAGATGCTTGAATTTTTGAAGTTCGATGTAAACAAGGTCAAATATGCAGCAGGTATAGCTCCAATAGCACCTGTTGATCCGGATGGACTCAAAGCAATGGGTAAAACCAATGATGCAGTTTTATTTGGAGGTAGAACTTACTACTATATAGAATCAGATGAAGATGATGATATTAAGTCCCTTGCTGATCATTTACCCTCTTCATCATCCGATGGATATGGGAAACCTTTCTATGATGTATTTAAAGAAGCTGGATTTGATTTCTACAAAATAGACAAAGGAATGTTTGCACCTGCAGAAGTTGTTATAAACGATCTAAGAACTGGGCAAATGTTTAGATCTGGAGCAGTGAATGTTGAGCTTCTCAAAAAATCATTTGGACTTTAAAAAGTAAAATAAAATTTTTATCTTTTATTTTACAGTATCTATTTTAAACCCAATTTACCTTAGATCAGAATTTATTGAAGCAGTAAATAAAAAATTATTTAAAATAAGATTTTATTAATCTACTTCAATTATTAAGTATCCCTTAATGGTGATAACAATGAAAATGGGAATATGCGAAACCACATTTGCAAGATTTGATATGGCTACCGTTGCCATGGACGAGATAAAAAGTCAAGTATCCGATGTCACGTTTGTTAGGCGTACCGTACCGGGAGTAAAGGATCTGCCTGTGGCATCCAAGAAGCTTATAGAAGAGGAGGGCTGTGAACTTGTCATGGCATTTGGAATGCCAGGTCCCGAGGATATTGACAAGGTATGTGCCCACGAAGCATCAACAGGATTAATACAAGTTCAATTAATGACCAATACCCATATAATAGAGGTTTTTGTCCATGAGGATGAGGGCAGAGATGAAAAGGATCTAAAAAAGCTGGCTGAAAATCGTACTAGGCAACATGCTGACAACGTTGTTAAAATGATCTTCAAACCAGAAAAATTAAGAAGGGAAGCTGGAATGGGAATGAGAGAAGGAAGGGAAGATAAAGGGCCGTTATAACGACTTAATTATATAATTAACATCTTAAAGTTAAATTTATATGAACTGGTATACATAATATATATTATAACATCTTTGAGGTGATAATTATGAAAGAAGAAGTTTTTTTCAGTAAAGGCATGAAACATATCAAGGAAGACTATCCAGATCTTTACGATGCAAGTATTCGTTTAAACGATGTTTGTTACACGGGAAAGGTATTGGATTACAAAACCCAAAAACTCATAGCCATAGGAATTGCCGCAGCAGCATCTGATGACAGAGCAGTTAAAAAACAGATACTTAGCGGTATGAAGGAATTAGATATAACCAAAGATGAAGTTGTTGATGTTTTAAGAGTAGTTCTTCTGTTAGCCGGTAAACCAGCATTTACCAAAGGCATGAATGCATTGTACAACATAAAAGAGTAAGTATCTTAAATCATTTCATATTTTTTTTGGATAGAATTCCCTATAAAATAATGTTTGATTGAATTTAAATCTTTTAATTTATTGGTAATCAAGAAATTTTGATCAACGGTAATTTTTATAGTAAGCTTTTTAAAGGAAGTTGATCAACATTGATCACCGCCAATTCTGGCTATTTAAATTTAGTAGATAAAACTTGATTGCTTTACATAGAAGTTATATACAACTTTTTTTGGGATATTATCCCATGGATGTGGCGCAAGCTGAACAAAGAGGTGTTAATTAATGTACAAATATATAAGAGATGCATGGAAAAATCCAGATAAATCCTATGTTAAGGAACTTATGCGCACTCGTACTCCTATTTGGAGGAGAGAAAGTGTGATAATAAGGGTAGACCGCCCTACTAGGATTGATAGAGCAAGATCATTGGGTTACAAGGCTAAAAAAGGTTATGTGGTTGTAAGAACTCGTGTCCGCAGAGGTGGAATGCGAAAATCAAGGTTCACAGCAGGTAGAAAGCCTAAAAGGCAAGGTATTAAAAAGATAACTCCTAAAAAATCCATCCAGAGAATAGCAGAGGAAAGAGTTGCTAGGAAATTCCCGAACCTCGAGGTTTTAAACTCTTACTGGCTCTGGGAAGATGGTAAATTTAAATTCTACGAAGTAATTCTTGTAGACCCTAACCATCCATCAATAATGAACGATCCAAAGATCAACTGGATCTGTGAGAATCAGCATACCAACAGAGTGTTCAGAGGTCTTACAAGTGAAGGTAGAAAGTCAAGGGGACTTCGCGGTAAAGGTAAAGGAGCCGAAAAGGTAAGATAAGGTATGATCCATAACATCTCATACAGAGCATTCGTTTATGGAACAGAAAATAAGGATAAAGTGTTAAGATCAATTAAAACACTTTTCCCAAACTCTTCCCCTCAATGTGAAGCCACAGAGGGTTATTATAAAAATCCTGTTTTAATTTTAAGCAACAAATTCGATAAAAAGAGAGAAATAAATGATTTTGTTGAAAAATTGTCCAATATGAATGATTCCGCACGTAAAAGGGTATTGAATCGGCTTGAAGATAAAATGGACGATTATGGAAATTTATACCTGAGATTTGACAAACAGAGGGCCTATTTAGGTGATCTTAAGGTAGTTGAACACGGAGATTCTATTCATGTAAAAATTAAGATAGCAGCCTATCCAGCGAAAATAAAGGTGGCAATAGAAATTGCAAAGAAATTATTCAAGGATTAAGAACTTTTCAAAGGGTATGTTTTTTGATTTGCACGTTCATGGAAATGAAAACGTGATAATAGAAGCTGAAAGACTGGGATATGCTGGTTTAGGATTAACACGCTATTTTGAGGATTATAATGAAGAATTCTCAAGGGAATTTGATATTTTAGATGATTCTTCTAATATTATAATTAAGAAATGCATTGAAATATCCTGTAAAAATCCTGAAGATCTAAGAAGAAAAGTTCAGAAGTCTAGGAGGAAGGCAGATATATTGATGGTCAGGGGCGGTGATCTGAAGATAAATAGGGCTGCATGTGAGGATCAGAGAGTCGATGTACTTTCACAGCCTTACAGATCAAGGAGAGATACTGGATTAAACCATGTTTTAGCAAGAAAAGCAGCAGAAAACTCTGTTGCCATTGAACTGAATCTCAAAATTCTTTTTAAAACTAATTTAAGATACCGCTATAGGGTAATCAGTCAGTTCAGACATATAATTGAACTTCAAAGAAAATTTAAGTTTCCATTAATTATTACTACCAATGCCAATTCAAAATATGATCTAAGAAGTCCTCAAGACATATCTGCACTTGCGAGATGCTTTCAAATGACCTTTGAGGAATCATCTGATGCCATTTCCAAGACTCCACAAGAGATTATAAAAACCAATAAAGCAAGGGACAGTTTCATAGTTGACGGGGTAAAAACGGTGGAATAATGGTATTAAAGTTTAATATTCAATATTTGTATGAATTTCAATATTATTCAACAGTTATGTGATGATTTAAATGATCCAAAAGCTCAAGATACTCCCTCCAACCCTTCGGGATAAGAAAAGGTATATTGCCTTTGAAGTAACGTCTCAAGGAAGATTGAGCCGTGATGACATAATATCTATGTTGTTGGATGGTTCTTTGTATCTTTTTGGGGCATGTGGTACAGCCAATTTCGAACTATGGGTTGTAAAGTTATGGAGATGTACGAGTGAAAATAACCCTGAAACTATCAATGAACATAGAATGAAAGGGATTGTACGTTGTAGAAGGGGAGAAGTTGATTCTCTAAAGGCTGTAATACCTACAATAACTAACTTTAGAGGTGAACCCGTAGTTTTCCACACACTTGGTATTTCAGGAACCATTAAATCTGCAATAAAAAACTTTATTAAACTATAAGAATAAGATGAAATAATAGATAATAGTTTGTAAACAAGTGACAAGCTGAGAATTATTTTAATGTTATATTCATTTCTACAGAAAAACTTTTAGTGAGGTATATGTATGCAACCGTTTCAAGGAGCAGGATACGATAGGGCTATAACTGTATTTAGTCCGGATGGAAGGTTATTTCAGGTTGAATATGCGAGAGAAGCTGTAAAAAGAGGTACAACTTCCTTAGGTGTAAAATCAGTTGGAGGTATAGTGCTCGTTGTAGATAAGAGACCTACAAGTAAGCTGGTAGAACCCAAGTCGATAGAAAAAATATTCCAGATCGATGATCACATAGGGGCAGCAACCTCTGGATTAGTAGCTGATGCAAGAGCACTTGTGGAAAAGGCTAGAATGGAATCACAGATCAATAAAATAACATACAACGAGCCAATACGGGTAGAAGGTTTGGCTAAGAAGATATGTGATATGAAACAGATGTACACACAGCATGGTGGTGTAAGGCCATTTGGTTCCGCCCTTATAATTGGTGGAGTAAATGAATCTGGATGTAAACTGTTCGAAACCGATCCTAGCGGAGCTTTAATTGAATATAAGGCTACTGCAATTGGTGCCGGAAGACAAATTGCAATGGATGAATTCGAGAAGAAATATCAAGAAGATATAAAACTTGAAGAAGCTATAGAATTAGCTTTGGATGCAGTTTATGAAGCTACAGAAGGTAAAACTACGGTAGCCAGTGCAGAAATTGCAGTTATAGATGCTAAAGATAAGAAATTCAGAAAATTGTCAGATGAAGAAATAACAGAGCATGTTGAAGAACTCCTCATAAGAAAATCCAAGGAGGAAGAAGAGGACTAAAAATGGTAAACCTTGAAGATGCAGTCACAGCACGCTTGGAATACTTTGGAGAACACTTTGAAATATTGGTGGATCCAGACCTCGCCTCAGATTTTAAAAGGGGGCAGGATATTAATGTTGAAGATATTCTAGCTGTAGAGGAAATATTCAAGGATGCAAAGAAGGGTGATAAAGCATCTGAAGAAGCCATGATTAAGGCTTTTGACACAACAGATCATCTTGAAGTTGCTGCTGCAATTATGCATAAGGGCCAGATTCAATTGACAGCCCAACAACGGAAAGAAATGCAGGAAGAGAAGAGGTTAAAGGTTATCACAACCATAACTAGAGAGGCAATAAATCCCCAAACAAAACTTCCACACCCTGCAAGAAGGATAGAAATAGCCATGGAAGAGGCTAAAGTTCGCATTGATCCGTTTAAAAGTGTTGACGAACAAGTTAATACTACTCTCAAGGCCATACGAATCAAGATACCCATAAGATTTGAAAAGGTTCGGGTCGCGATAAGGGTCCCTGGAGACTTCACTGGTAAGGTTTATAGTGCAATACCCGAATTTGGAAAGACAACGAAGGAAGAATGGCAACAAGATGGTTCATGGGTAGCAATTGTTGAGATACCTGGTGGTATGCAGGAAAATTTCTACCAGAAACTCAACGAGCTTACAAGAGGTCAAGTAGAGACTAAATTGCTCTGATTTGTGATCAAAACTACTTTCATTTTTTTGGCATTCCAGTAAAGGAGGCAGAATGTGATATTTGTAGAGGATAAAGAAATAGTAATTCCTGGAGATATTCTTTCAGACGAAGAATATCATTCAGGAAGAGGAACTTTCAAGGAAAATGATAAGGTTTGTTCTTCCCTAGTAGGCCTTGTAGCCATAAGGGATAAAAAGATAAGTGTTATACCCTTACAGAGCAAATACATTCCAAAAAGGGGAGATGTTGTTATAGGTGAAGTAACAGATATAAGATTCTCAATGTGGAATCTAGATATAAACTCTCCATACTCGGGCTTTTTACCAGCTTCAGATGTTTTTGGAAAGGAAAAAAGGGAACTTAACAGAACCTTTGATGTCGGCGATGTTTTATTTTTAAGAGTGGTCGATGTTGATGAGGTAAAAAAAGTGAAACTAGGCCTCAAAGGTAGGGGACTAGGAAAATTTAGGGGAGGAATCCTGATTAACATCACACCAACCAAGGTTCCAAGACTAATAGGCAAAAAAGGTTCGATGATCAATATGATCAAGGACGAAACCCATTGTGAAGTTATTGTTGGACAGAATGGAGTTGTATGGGTTAAGGGAGAACCTGCAATGGAAAGGGTAGCTGAAAAAGTCATTAACATGATCGAAGATCAGGCCCACACATCAGGACTGACAGACAGAGTAAGGGACATGCTTGCCAAACTTCTAGGTCGCGAACCTCAAGAATCAGAGATAGAACCAGAAATATCAGATGAAGTTGAGGAATCTGGAGAACTTGAGATATCAGATGAACCTGATGATATTGAGGAATATGATGAAATTGAGATATCTGATGAATCTGATGAATCTGATGAATCTGATGAATCCGAAGAACCGGAAGAAAAGAAAGAAAGTAAAGAGGATGAAATGGATTAATCCAAATAAGGGGTGATTATCATTATAACCAATACCAATCTAAACACCGGTACAGAAGCCAGTGCAAGAGCCGATAACAGGGCTTTTGATGAATTAAGAAATTTGAAAATAGAGGCAGGAATTCTTGAACGGGCAGATGGATCAGCATACCTTGAAATTGGAGGTAACAAAGTGCTTGCCGCTGTTTACGGACCGCGAGAACTTTTTGTGAGACGTTTAATGCAGCCTAACAGGGCTGTTTTGAGGTGTAAATACAATATGGCGCCATTTTCTGTTGACGACAGGAAGAGACCCGGACCTGATAGGAGATCAGTTGAGATTTCCAAGATAACATCAGATGCACTATCACCTGCAGTTTTCCTTGAAAAATTTCCTCGCTCAACAATAGATGTTTACATAGAAGTTCTTGAAGCAGAAGGTGGAACAAGATGTGCTGGAATAACAGCAGCTTCAGTTGCACTTGCAGATGCAGGTATTCCAATGAGAGATATGGTTGTTGCGTGTGCAGCAGGGAAATCAGATGGCAATGTTGTTTTAGACCTATCAGAAGTTGAAGACAAAGAGGGTGAAGCAGATCTCCCAATTGCACTGATGCCAAGAACAGGTGAAATCACACTTCTCCAAATGGACGGACACCTCACAGAGGAAGAATTTCAGAAGGCACTGGACCTTGCAATAGGTGGCTGCAAGAAGATAAGTGAAGAACAGAAAAAAGCCATAAAAAACAGGTATGGTGATTAATATGGTTCATATAGTTCCAGAGATCATAAAGGAAAGCGTAACGAATCTCGTTAAGAATGGTGAAAGAACAGATGGAAGAGCCTTTGATGAATACAGAGAAATATCTCTTGAAACAGGAGTCATAGAAAAGGCAGAAGGATCTGCAAGGGTAAAGATAGGAAATACCCAGATAATGATAGGTGCAAAACCACAGATAGGATCACCATTTGGTGATACTCCCAATGTAGGGGTCCTCATGACCAACACCGAGCTTTTACCAATGGCTGCACCAAACTTCGAATCAGGACCACCAGATGAAAACTCAGTTGAGCTTTCAAGGGTCACTGATAGATGTATAAGAGAGGGAAAGGTTGTTGACCTTGAAAAACTCTGTATAGTTGAGGGTGAGAAGGTATGGATGGTATTCCTAGATCTCCATGTACTTGACTATGATGGAAATCTAATGGATGCAGCAGTACTTGGAAGTGTTGCAGCACTTATGAACACTAAAATACCAACAGCAAAGGTTGAAAATGATGAGATAGTACTTGACTACGATAACATGATACCACTCCCTGTAAATGAAAAAGCTCTCATGTGTACTTTTGCCAAGATCGGTGACGCACTATTAATCGACCCATCACTGGAGGAAGAGGAGATAATGGGTGCACGTCTATCAATTGGAATGACAGAAGACGGTAGTATATGTGCCATGCAGAAGGGTGGAGTAGAACCTTTAAATAGGGACGAAATACTGAAGATAGTTTCCATAGCAAAGTTGAAAACAGCAGAGCTTCGAACGCACCTTCCATAGATGCATTTATAACAGGTGCACTCCAAATTATAATGATCTGAACATTCAATAATTTGAAATTTAATCAAATTTTTTTTATGAATGATTTCATTGAAAAATATAATTCAAAGATATTCAAAATAATCTAGGTGATATAAAATGGCAAGAACAAAAAAAGTAGGCATAACCGGAAGATTCGGTGCAAGATACGGTAGAAAAGCCAAAAGGACAGTTAAAGCAATAGAAGAAAACATGAAACGGGATCATGTTTGTCCTCAGTGTGATAGGCCTGCAGTACGCAGGGTTTCAGCAGGAATATGGAAATGTAGAAAATGTGGAAACGTATTTACCGGAGGAGCATACTTTCCTACAACCCCTATGGGTAAAACAGCTGCACGAAACATTAAGAGGATAGTCGGAGGTTTATAAATTGTATAAATGTGGAAAATGCGGTACTTTAGTTGACATTAAGGGTTACACTGAATCTAAATGTCCAAGCTGCAGGTACAGGATCCTTTTCAAGGAAATACCACCTGTGAGGCGAAGTATTAAAGCAAAATAATTATTCAACATGTTAATAACAACGTCAAGGAAACCCTCCCCACGTACAAGATCATTCTGCAAGAGTCTAGTAAGGGTTTTAAATTCGAGTTATATAAACCGGGGAAAAATGAGCGTCCGTGACGTTCTTATAAAATCTTCAGAACTCGGATACGACAAAATAGCATTAATATCAGAGACTAAGGGAAATCCCAGCAGAATAGACTTCCAAGATGCAGAAGGAGAAACAATATTTTCATTGGAAGTTACTGTCGGAATTCCAAATTCTAATGCAGATTCCAAGAGCAGAGTCAAATCTGAAAATCTAAAATTAAACTCTGAGGTTTCTGAACTTGACCAACTTGGAAATATACTCGATATACCCAAATTTACAAAGGACTCACCATTAGAAAATCTAATGGTGATAAAAAGGGTTGATGAAAAATATAGGGCCTTGATAGAATTTTATGGAAGTAACGGTATCGAAACCGGTCCTAAAATTTTTATCAAGGAATGGAGGTACTAAATTTGGAACCTATCAATAATTCTAAATTTCTTGAAGGTGTTGAAACAGAACTTGAAATCGATTTTGAAAACCCTAGAGATGCAAAAATTGTTTTAGGATCTATTAAACCGGAAATCAGTGGATCTCCATCTGACAGAACTTCTGTAAGTGTTGATATTCGAGACAGCACTTTAAAGATAGTTATCAATGCTCAAGATACTGCATCATTTAGAGCATCCTTGAATTCATATTTAAGATGGATAAAACTCTCTAAAGAGGTTATAAATCTTGAAAATGAATATTTTAACGATTAATAATTCATTTAAAGTATTTTCAATAAAAAAAAATTATTTGACCTTTAAAGGTTAATGAGGTGAATAAAATGGAACTTCCTAAAAATATCCAACATCAAATAGCACAATTCCAACAGGCACAACAACAAGCTCAGGCAATTACAATGCAAAAACAGAGCGTTGAAATGCAGATGAAAGAAACTGAAAAGGCACTTGAAGAACTAAAAAAGGTTGAGGGAGACACAGACGTCTACAAAACCGCAGGCAATCTTCTTATAAAAGTTAATAAGGATGAAGTAACAGAAGAACTGGAAGATAAAATTGAAACTCTCAAACTTCGTGAGAAAACAGTTAAACGACAGGAAGAACGTATCATGGCCAAACTCCAGGAAATGCAAGGAACCTTACAAGAAGCAATGCAGGGATCCGGTGCACAACAGGGGTTAGGTAATTGAAGAAACTTTCAGACCATGAGCTTGATGAAATTTCTGAACTTGCAGCTAAATCTGTAGAAAACTTTATTTATTCAAAGGTTTCGAAAAAAGAGGTTATAAACCTAGATATAAAGGTTGAACTTGACTATCATGATGGTTTAGATGTGGATATACAAGTCGACATCCAATTCGACCCTTTATCAAAACCTGATGAAAAGATTGCAGAAGATGCAGCTGCTCATGCAATTAAAGAAGTTGACAGTTATCTGGCTGATAGTTAAGGTTTTTTTTATATTATAAATTATTTCATTAAAATCATATTGTATTTGTACATCCTATTTAAAATTTCAAATTTAAATAAATTGGATTGAATAGACATGATAATACCCGTAATCGATCTGAAAGATGGAATAGCTGTTTCTGGTAAATCCGGAAAAAGGGAAACCTATAAACCACTTAAAACTGTATTCCATAATTCATCCGATCCAATTGCTATTGCAATTGCACTGAAAGAAGCTGGATTTAAGAGAATTTATGTTGCTGATCTCGATGCTATAGAGGGTAAAGGTTTAAACCTTAAAGTTGCGAGAGAAATGAACCATATAATTCCAGTTATGCTTGATTCGGGGTTGAATAGTTCTGATGATGTTGAAAAAATCCTTGATACTGTTGAAAAGGTTATCATTGCAACCGAGACGCTTAATAGTCTGGAGGACCTTGAATTATTATTCTCATTATTCCCAAAACAAAATCTTGTGATGAGTGTGGATGTTAAAGAAGGAAATTTACTTGGTAATCATATAAATGCTGATTTTAAGGACATTATAAAGATTATCAAAGAAATAAAACCATTAGAGGTCATATTATTAGATGTATCGAGGGTTGGGACAGAAAAAGGGTTTAATCACGAGCTTGTAAAGAAGTTCATCGATCTTGAAACTAGTCTTATACTCGGTGGCGGTGTAAGGGACCAGGATATTCTTGAATTAACTGAAATGGGTATCAAAAACTTTTTAGTAGGAACAGCCCTTCATTCTGGAATTTTCCATAATCCTCTCTAATTTATCAAAATTTTATTAAACTTAACCATTAAAACTATTATTAGGATTATAAAACTAATGAAAGGTAGATTATGCCAAAATTTATTATAATAGGTCCATTAACTAGAGATACAATTTCAAGGGATGGGTTGATGTATCACTCCACTGGAGGAGCCGTTTATTACCAAGCAGCTGTACTTTCAAAACTTGAAGTCGATATAACTGCTATTATCACACTTTCATACGGTGATCATGAACTATTGAAAGCATTCCCAGATGATGTGAATATAATCCCCGTATTTTTCGAAAAAACAATGGAATTTGAGAATATCTACCCTAACCATGATCCTAATCACCGGGTTCAGAAAGCAAACGTACCAAAAAATCCGGTTAAACCTGAAAGCCTTCCTGAAGATATTGAAAGCTACGATGCTGTTCTCCTATGCCCATTGTCACCTTCTGATATTCCAATTGAAACTATAGAACACATATCCAATTACAATATACCGATCTATTTAGGTGCCCAAGGTTACTTGAGACAGTTAAAAGATCATAAAGTCATTTTAAAGCCATGGAAGGATTTTCAGAAATTTTTAAAGTATATTCAAATGATTTTTATTGATGAAGTTGAAGCTAAGGTTATAATGGCCAATGGAAGTCACAAACTCAATATGATTGGGAGTGAACTTTCACAATTCGGTCCTGAGGAGATAATTATCACCCGTGGAGATAGAGGTGCAATGATATACTCATCATTATCAGAGCATATCTATAAAATTCCTGCATTTCCGCCTAAGCAAAGCATGGATCCAACTGGTCTCGGTGATACATACATGGCTGCTTATGTAACTAAAAGAATGGAATCAAAAGATCCAGAAACTTGTGGAATATTTGCTTCAATGGTGTCTACAATGAAACTTGAAAAAATCGGAGCATTCCAAGGAAACAAGTCAATGGTAAATAAACGGCTTCAATGGCATGAATTCTAAAAATTTTAAATTAGAGTTTTTTCTTAAAATGATTTTGTTAATTTAGTATGAATAAAAAAAATTTAAAAAATTTTATTAGTATGAGCAAATATTAAATTAACTAGGCTATAAGGAGAAAATAATATATGATTGAAGAAATTGATGAAAGTATAAATTATAATTTTAATAAAGACTTATGGAAGTCTCGGGGCGAGAAGCTGATAAAATGTGAAAAAATATTTCACAAACCTGCTGTTGATGAGACTGGACCTTCAGAACAGATCATCATGACTTTTGAAGACACAGATCAGATTGATATCGAAAATACTTATAAGATAAGTATTACAGCCAATAATATGGAGTTTGGTGTTTGTGATAGTTTTAACAATCCAACAGATATTGAAAATATTATTGGAAAAAGGCTCTTGGACTATGGTGAAATGCATTTTGATACATTCAACGATAATACTGGTGCAGTG
>Ga0302164_10000279_pt1 | contig 18499 bp, 12 predicted proteins | sample I_Fen_E3_1_FD_193500 | JGI IMG/M metagenome (GOLD analysis project Ga0302164, IMG submission 193500) | Peat permafrost microbial communities from Stordalen Mire near Abisko, Sweden - I_Fen_E3_1 | ecosystem: Environmental > Terrestrial > Soil > Wetlands > Permafrost | place: Sweden: Abisko...
TGGCCTTTACAGTACCGCTAACGGGGCTGGCTCCGTTAGGAGTAAGTGTGGCTATAATACGACAGCCTCCACTTGCAATGATGGGTGTGGCTGTAAGATTATTGACATTGAATGCTATTGAATCTTGAGCAAACGCGAGCAACACATCTGATGAATGATTGAAAATAGTGACTATATTTTCTAATGGACGGCCTACAATTAAATAGTTGTAGGTATTATTATAGTTAGGATTCATTGAAGACCCTCCGGATGCTGCAGTTCCCATAACACTATTGCAACTTGTAATGCTACCGGTTAACGCTGCATTGCCACTTCCCAAAGAAATCGCTCCGGCATCTGTTGTTAAACCATTATCCCAATAGGGACTAATTACCACATAGTCTCCATTGTTAAAAGTGCTTATAGACCCTACACGATCGTTTGTTTTGCTGCCCACCAACGAATTGTCTTTGCTCACAACACCAGTTATTCCGGTTGTACCATTACCCCAGGCAATAGCTCCGGCATCGATTGCCGCTTCATTATTCCAATTAGGGATTAGTACTACGTAGTTGCTGTTGGCTAAAGCAACTACTTTAATATCCAACCAATCCTGGTTAGTGCTTCCAACCAACGCATTAGCAGCACTAATAGTTCCTATTACACCAGTATTACCATTAACCAAAACAGTTGCCCCATACTGGCGCATAAAAAACCAATTCAGAAAACTCACCACATAGTTACCGTTGGGAAGGACTGTTAAATCGTATGGCCCAAGCGCAGAATTAGTACTACTTATTATTCCAGAGATGCCGGAAGTTGCACTACACCATGTAACGGCACGCTGCCCATTACTCCAATAACTACTGGTTATAAGATAATTCCCATTGCTAAGAGTGGTTACTCCATATGCCCCCTGATAGCCAACAAGATCATTTATATGACTTCCCACAATAGAATTGTTGCTGTTTACAGTTCCAAATGTAACAGTAGTACCATTACACCAAGTAATAGCTCCTGCATGATGAAAACCAGTACTATTTACATAAGGGCTAAACACTAAATAGTTGCCATTATTTAAAGCCATTACACCGTCGACCATTTGGTTAGTGCCTATTTGGTCTCCTGATTCAGTTCCCACTAGCGAATTAGTGTTACTAATAGCACCTGATGTTCCTGTTGCACCGTTACCCCATGTTACCGCACCTATATCATTAATATATTGGCTATCCCACATAGGACTACTCACTACATAATTACCATTGGTTAAAGCAAAGATCTTACCATATTGAAAATCATAGGCTTTGCTTCCAACCATAGAGTTACTGCTACTAACTACCCCAGATGCGGTTATAGTACCATTGCGCCAGGTAGCTGCCCCGGCTGAAATAATAGATCCATTATGCCAAGATGGACTGTATACAATATAATTTCCGTTAGTAAGCGGGATTATGTTAGATCCCACGTAGTCAGAGGCTGTGGTTCCCACTAATGAATTGCTGGCGCTTATAAAACCTGCTATTCCTGTATTCCCATTTGCCCAGATAACAGCTCCAGCATCTGTCGCTAATCCATTATCCCAACGTGGAACAGACACAACATAATTGCCATTGCTAAGGACATCTATGGCCCCTACCATGTCATTTGACTTGCTTCCCACAAGCGAATTACCAGAGCTAATAATACCTGTTATTCCCGTGTTACCATTTGCCCAGGTAGCTGCACCTGCTTCAATTGCTGCTCCATTATCCCAACTAAGACTAGCCACAACATAATTGCCATTGGTAAGGACAAATACTAGCCCTACTCTATCATTAACATTGCTGCCTACCAGCGAATTACTACTGTTAATTATACCGCTTACTCCTGTATTCCCATTTACCCAGGTAACTGCACCTGCATCAGTCGCCACTCCATTATCCCAATAGGGGCTAATCACAATACAGTTGCCATTGCTAAGAACTGTTATTCCTTTGCTCCCTACCAGATCATTAGTTGAAGTACCTACAAGTGAGTTACTGCTGCTTACAACACCTGTGGTCCCTGTATTTCCATTTGCCCATGTCATGGCTCCTGCATCCGATGCTGTTCCATTATCCCAATAGGAGCTAATGACAATATAGTTACCATTACTAAGAACTGTTATTTCCTGACTACCACTTACAAGAAGGTCATTAGTTGAAGTACCTACAAGTGAGTTACTGCTGCTTATAACACCTGTTATACCAGTATTTCCATTTGCCCATGTCACGGCTCCTGCATCCGTTGCTGTTCCGTTATCCCAAAACGGGCTTTTAATTACATAATTGCCATTTGACAACATCGTTGCTCCATAATAACCCGCCTTGTCACCAGCTGCACTCCCTAGTAATGAGTTACTGCTACTTATTATACCTGTAATTCCAGTTGAGCCATTTCCCCAAGTAACAGCGCCTGCATCAATAATTGCCCCATTATCACACCTGGGGCTAAACACGAGATAATTACCGTTGTTAAGAATTAAAATTCCACCTAGCAATCCGCCACTTCCTACACTATCTTCAGCTTTACTACCAACCAATGAATTGCTGCTGTTAACCAACCCTGACACCCCGGTAATGCCGCTTCCCCATGTAACAGCCCCGGCATTAGTTGCCGTTTCATTATCCCACCTAGGACTACTTATTACAAAATTCCCGTTAGTAAGATTTTTTATTCCGCCATTTCCAACACTATCACCAGTATGACTTCCTTTTAATGTACTTATTATGGTATGCGTACTTCCATTATACAAATACACAGCCCCCACATCTGCAACAGCACCATCGTCGTACAACGGATCGGTAACCACATAGTTACCATTGGTTAAAACCGTTACTGTTTTACCAAACTGGCCACTGCCTGCAGGGCCGGTAATATTAATAGTTTGCGCTTGTGTTTGTATTGCCAATAAAATAAGCAATGTAAAGGTGGATTTTTTCATGGCTAAGTTTTTAAGATGAAAAAACTAATCGTTATCCGGGTTGCAGAAAACTCTTTTTAAATATCAGCCCGTGGCTTTGCTAAATAAAAGCTTATAAAAGTATTGTGCAGAATACCCTTTTAAAATGACGTTGAAAAGCGTTTACAGTGACAGGCGTCAAGGCTTGAATTATTCTTTCGGGAAATCAGGATCACTGCTTTGCTATTATGGTAGATGATTCTGTAAAACCTGATTGGCGCAGCATAAAGCTTGTGTGCCGATATTATTATTCACTCGTGATACAACCACAGCATTGCCTATTTTTCTTTTACTTCAAAGCGAAAAAATTAAGCATAATTTTTAAAGCCCGATTCAAATTGCTGCATTTTCCACAAATATTTATTTTACGTCCATTCGCATTTTATTAACAAATAGCGTGTGTAATTTTTTTAGTCCTTTCATCTAAGCAACAAATTCTACTGTTATGTTTTTATCACCATTGTATAAAGATGCCCGTTACTTTCAAATTATTTTTCAGTTTAGCTTTTTAATGTATGGCATCTTCTCACTTGGATGGAATGCGGAATGGGGCTTATATGCAACGTACTTAAGTATAAGTATAACCACACAATTAATTGCCGAAACAATTTTATGCCAGGCAAAAAATAAAACTTATCCCAGCCTTGCTAAAATAAAAAATGGTATCCCTTCTGCAATAATTTCTTCAATGGGGCTTTGCCTGTTATTAAAAACCAATGATCTTTCTGTAGCTGCATTAGCCGCCTTTATTTCCATCGCATCCAAATATCTGATCCGTATCAATGGCAAACATATTTTCAATCCGTCTGCATTAGGTATTGTAGCAGCAGTGTGGTTTACCGGTAATGCATGGATAAGCCCCGGCCAATGGGGAAGCGGCGCTGTAATTTTATTTGGCGTATTATGTTTGGGTTTTATCATTACCACTAAAGTTCAAAAATTAGATACCAGCGTTGCTTTTTTAGGCACTTTTGGCGGATTACTTTTTATAAGACAAGTAATGTACCTGGGCTGGCCGGTAGATTATTTTGTACAAAGCATCAGTACCGGAAGTTTATTATTATTTTCTTTTTTTATGATCACCGACCCTAAAACAACGCCCGATCATGCAACAGCAAGAGTGATATGGGCAATGCTTGTTGCAGCAGTTGCATTTTATTTAGCCACTTTCAAGTTCATCAATACAGCGCCGGTTTGGGTTTTGGTTTGCACGCAACCGTTAGTGCCTTTGCTGGATAAAATTTTTAAAGCCAACCAATTTAGCTGGAAAAAAATAAATCTACCAAATACAGGTAAAGAAAAAATTTATAAAGCAGTAATTATTCCAAAGAAATAATACAATCCGTACTACAACAACAAAGCAATTAATTAATCCAACAATAAAACATGTAAGTATGAAAAAGAAACTATTGATTATTGGTGCAGTCATTGCCGCAGCACCATTGGTAATGTCGTTCTGCGGCTTTTATGTAAGCAAGGCAGATGGTACATTAAAGAACAAAACCAGCCAGGTAATACTGGTACGTGATGGCAACAAAACAGTAATTACCATGTACAACGATTTTAAAGGCGACAGCAAAGATTTTGCAATGGTAGTGCCGGTGCCGGTGGTGTTGCGTAAAGATGATATTAAAGTAGTGGACCAAAGTATTTTTCAACGATTGAATGATTACAGTGCACCAAGGCTGGTGGAGTATTGGGATCGAAATCCATGCAGCATGAATGAAGATGATAAAATGTATTACAAATCTGCACCGCAGGCTTTAAGTGAGGTTTCTGTTTCGGGCAATGGCCTTTTAAAGAAAAAAGATTTGGGCGTAAAAGTAGAAGCACAGTATTTAGTGGGGGAATATGATATTTTAATTTTAAGCGCTAAAGAAAGCGGAGGTTTAAAAGAATGGCTTACATCTAATGGTTATAAAATTCCTGAAGGTGCCGAGGAAGTATTAGATCCCTATATCAAAAGCAATCTAAAATTTTTTGTAGTTAAAGTAAATGAAAAAGAAAAAAAGAAACTGAATAATAATTTTCTGCGCCCGATACAGATCAATTTTAACTCGCCCAAATTTATGCTTCCCATACGCCTGGGCATGGCCAATGCAGATGGCGACCAGGATCTGATCGTATACGCCTTTACACGCAAAGGAAGAATTGAATGTACCAACTACCGCAACGCTGATATTGCAACTGATAAAAATGTGCCGCTGTTTGTGCAAAAAAATTTCAACACATTTTATGGTAACCTGTTTACACACCAATGGAATAATGAAGATAAGAGTGTGGCATTTTTAGAGTATGCCTGGGACGTTAGTCCGCAGAATTATTACCATTGCGACCCCTGCATTGCAACAGCACCCAGCGAACAGGACCTGGTACAAAGTGGTGTATGGTGGCTGGCTGGTAAAGACTGGAGTGATTACAGCGATGTAGATACTAATGAACCCGATAATGGCAGTAAGAATGTACATTTTACAAGGTTACATTTCAGGTACAACAGAAAATCATTTGCACAAGACCTCATGTTCCAGGTAACACCCAATACGGCCACCTTCCAGGCCAGGTATATCATTACACATCCTGCAACCGGAGATTTAAGTTGCGATGCAGGTAAAAAATATTTACAGGAGCTTAAGCAAAGAAGAAAAAAAGAACTGCTGCAACTTACAGCATTAACAGGAACCAATATTAATAACTGGCAGGATGATGCCACTGCAAAAAATGATGAAGAAACTGTGGCAGCAGCACAATATGCCACCTTATTACCCGAGGTAAAAAATGAAACCGATAAAGGAAAATCTTTACCGGCAGGTATGATAGTATTAAGTGCTTTGTTGTTAGGTGGTGCTGGTTTTATGAAGTGGAAAGGATTTGTGTAAAGAAGTTATCAAGCAGAGGAAAAATTTAGTTTTATATACAGTTGGCTATACAGGTTTGGTTTTAAGCATTTCTGTTTCTACAGAAATGCTTTTTTATTTGCCCGCAGATTTCGCGGATAACGCAGATGTGAGGTTGCCTGACAAAAAAAGTAAATAGCCGCAGAGTTACAGAGGATGCATATCAGAAAACACTAAAACAAATTTCTATTAATTCTTCTCTACGTGATCCGCGAAATCTGCGGGCCACAAAAAAGCCCCGCCTGAAAAAGCGGAGCCCTTGCTATTCATATTCACCCAAATTACTAATTTCCACCACCGCCGCCTCTGTTACCACCACCTCTTTGCGGCCTCATAGAGGGTTCTATTTCATCTTTCCATGTTTTTAATTGTGCATCGGTAAGCAGGCCTTTTAATTTAGCATCTCTTTCGTCAGTCATCTTTTGCCTTGCAGCCTGCCATGCATCCCTGTCAAACTGCCCGCCACCAGCTCTCATCTCTTCCATTTTTTTATTAGACTCCTGGTAGAAAGCTAAAAAAATATCATCCACCTGTTTTTGTTTAGCGGCATCTAATTTAAAAGCGCTATCCATTTTTTGGTGAACGATTTTTACATTTTCTTCGGGTGTTCTGCGTTGAAAGCCACCACCACCCTGTGCATTTACAGCAGTAACACTAAATAAAGCTGCAGCTGCTGCTACTAAAATTTGTTTTTTCATTGTGTAATTGTTTTATTGTTTGTGTGAATGCCCCTGGCCTCTCTCTTTCCGGGCCGGGAAGTTTATTAATGATTGATTATTTTTTTTCTTCGGGTTTTTTCTTTTTACTCCATATTTTATAAAATAGGGAATCAAACTTAGGTTGTTGTTCTGCGGTGCAGATTTTTCTTATGGCTGCAAAATGATTGAGCATTTGCAATTCCATTACTTTTTGCCTTTCGGATGATTTATTGATCATATCAAAAATGGCAGAATCACTAAAGCCTTTACTACCCAATTCTTTAAACTGTTCTTCTTTATTCGATCTTAATGAATCAAATTGTGCTTTCATGTTGTCCTTATGCTGTTTACTTAAAGTATCATACTGCTGCAATTGCTGATCGTTAAAACCAATATCAGTTTTCAAAAAATCTTTCATCATTGCTCCCCTGTCGGGGCCATGGCCACCACCTTTTTTACCACCATCCTTATCTCCCAAAAAAAAGAAGAGCATGGCAATATTAGTGATCAGCAATATGCCGATTATTAAAAGGTATAATTTACTTTTTACTTGTGTACTCATTATGGTTCTATATTTTCAATATCATTTAATACGGTGGTAGAACTGCTGTACTCATCAACTGTTACATAGTCTTCTTGTACAACTGTGGTCTTCTCCGTGTATTTATAGCCTACCGTTGCATTAATTACTATCACCAAACAAAGCCCGGCCAATGCCACTGCCGGCCTGCTGATGAATTTTAAAGCAATATCCCAGCTGCTTTCTTTTTCATTTTGCATCCTTGCGTTTATACGCGTAAGCAGGTAAGGCTTTGGTGTAGCCCTTCCTGTACCATCAAGGCTGTTCAATGCCTCATCGGTAAGCTTGTTGATGTGTTCGTTATTTTCCATTTTACTTAATTATTATTTTTCGTATAGTAAGCCTGCAATGTTTTTCTTAAATTTCCCTTTGCCCTTGCAATTAATGATTCCACCGCTGTTACAGAAATGTTCATTATGGCTGCAATATCCTGGTGCCTTTGTGCTTCTAGTTTATGCAGTGTAAAAGCAATACGCTGGTTATCTGGTAACAGTTGCATCGCCTTAAACAATTCAGCCGCCCTTTCCCTGTTTTCCATCAACACACCGGGATGATTAAATTCTTCGGGGTGTATCTCTTCTTCACTTGCGGTTCCAAATAAACTCTGCACAAATGCAAAACGTTTTTTTCTTTTTTTCTTCTTCACATGGTCCAGCGCTTTAGAAATTACAATGCGGTACAACCAGGTAGAGAATTTTGAGTCGCCTTTAAAAGAACTTACCGACTGGTACACCTGTACAAAAACATCCTGTGTAATATCATCGGCATCATCTTCATTTTGCACAATACTCACCGCTGTATTATACACCATATCCTGCCACTCATCCACCAGCTTTTTAAAAGCCTGTTCATCTCCCTGCTGCAGCTGCACAATTAATTCCGGTTGGTTCAAAACAATTTTTAGTTTATGTCCTTTCTAAAGTTACTTAAAAGTTAGAAGCCACCGCCACCACCAGGACGGCCTCCGCCAAAACCTCCACCAGGCATTCCACCTTCGCCACGGTTAAAATTGCCTTGTCTTGTTGCCGGCGTACCAAAGTTTTTTAATTTATAGGTAAACGTCAGCATAAAGTATTGTTTTAATACCTGTGTTTGCAAATCTTCGGTAACAGGGCCGGTTATTGTTCTTGAAATACTCTGGTTTTGTTTCAAGAGATCAAACACCGATAATTTTAATTCTCCCGCTTGTTTCTTCAATATCTTTTTACCAATGGCTGCATTCCACAACCAAAAGCTTTGGTTAAGCCCGCTTGATAAACCACTGTAAGTATTGCCTGATACATCGTTTTGCACAAACCATCCTCCTTTTTTAGTAAGCAGGTTTACAGTTGCTCCTGCAGATTGGTTAATATATTTATTAGTAGATGTGGTACCAGTTGATTTTGTATTGGAATTATTAAAATTAGCACTGTACGATAAATTAAAATCTATGTATTCGCTTACATTACTTGCAAACACCACACCTGTGTTATAGGCGTAAGCATTAGTGCTGGTGGTTAAATAATTTACTAATCCAGGTGTTTTAGAATAACTAAGCCCGGCATTTACATTCAATGTTGTTTTTATAAATTTCAGCGGCATGCTGTAAGTAAAAAAAGTTCTCAGGCTTTTATAACCATCTAAGTTTACAGGTTTCGTAAATTGTGAGTTGGCTTGTAGTTTTACGTTTTGCTGAATCACAGAATCTCTTCTTGGAATGTAAATAGCATTGGTAATATAATCACTTGCTGTTTGTAACAGTAAGTTTGCAAAAAAGCTTTTGCTGGTTTTAGAATTGGTGTAAGAATAACGGCCCGTCACAAAATGCGTATACGATTGTTTAAGACCGGGATTACCACTGCTTACACTTAATGGGTTGCTGATGTTTACCACATCCTGCAACTGGTTAATAGAAGGAAAGTTAGTAGATGCCCGGTAAAACACACGGATATTACTTACGCTGGACAATTTTTTTCTCCACATTAAATTAGGCAGTATGTTGCTGAAGGTTTGATTAACTGATGTGGTAGTAGGAAAAGTACGCTGGCTTTCCAATTTAGAGGTTTGAAAGTTTACACCAAAAGAAAGTTGCTCATCCCTGCTTCTTCCCAGCCTGTAATTAATACCTACATTATTTGTGGTGATGGTATTATCAAACCGGTTAGATTGTGTGCTGTCGAATAAGGTATATTTTTGCCCGTCGTACCTGAATGTTTGCTGGTCTGCTTTGTTTTTTTGTACAGAAGGCGTGTAGTCTATTTGCAGCTGACCTTTTTTACCAATGGGTTCGGTATAAGCAATATTACCGCCAATAGTACTTCCATTGGTTGTATTATCACTAAAACGATTAGACGTAGAATCAGCAGGCAGGCTTTTATAAAATTTGTAAGATGCATCACTGATACCGGTGCCATCATTTTGTGTCCACGTGGTATTAAATCCTAACGAAAGGCTGCGCCCTCTTTTAGGAAATGAGTGACGGAATAAAATACTATTTCTCAGGTTATAACCCTTTCTGTCTGATGTGTTATTACTTATTGATGAGTTAGTAGAGTCGTTTAAATTATAAAAACTTTGCGATGTTGAACTTGATGCTGAATTATTCTTTTGAAAACTAAGACTCGGTATTATAAAAAGTGAGTTGGCAGAATCTATTTTATATTCTAACCTTAAATTAATACGGTTATTAGTATTTACCGAGTTGGAATTACTGTTTTGAATGCTGTGCAAAATACTGTCGCCAATTGTTGTTGCAGTATTGGATAAACTTTGGTTGGTATTGCTGCTGGTATTAAAAAAGTAACTGCCGGTAAGTGTTAGTTTTTTACCATACACATTACTAAAGTTAATGCCTGCCGCATTTGTTTTGCTGATGCCGCTGGATTGGCCTACGTTAAAATTGTCCTGGCCACCACCAAAGTTGCCGCCGCCACCGCCTCTTCCACCACCTCTTCCTCCGCCGCCAAAACCACCACCGCCGCCACCGCTGGTTACACCGAGCAAATCCTGGGTAGAAAAATTCTGCAGGTTAATATTATTAAAGTTGCCCACAAATGATAAACGCCTGTTGCCCTTAAAAAAGCTAACATTTCCCCCGGCTGTGTAGCGTCCGTCGGTACCGGCGCCGGCATATATCCTTCCAAACTGCCCATTCTTAATACCCGATTTGGTTACAATGTTTACAGTTTTTATAGAGTTGCCATCATCAAAACCGGTTAACTGCGCCTGGTCGCTCAGTTTATCAAACACCTGAATTTTATCAATTATATCTGCTGGCAAGTTTTTTAATGCAGCTGTAGCATCATCGCCAAAAAAATCCTTGCCATCAACGGTAACTTTTTTTACCTGCTCGCCCATTGCCGTAACGGTACCGTCTTTAGCAACCGTTAAGCCTGGCAATTTTTTTATCATATCTTCTGCAGTAGCATCAGGGTTTACTTTAAACTGGCTGGCACTAAATTCAGAGGTATCGCCCTTTTGTTTTACGGGTGGCGCCTTACTTATAATTACCACACCGGCAAGGTCGGTAGCCAGTTTTGAAATGCTAAAAGGAATGGCATCTTTATTACTGGCCTGCAAAGCAATTTTTTGTTCAATTTTTTCGTAGCCGGTAAAACTTATTTTTACAATATAAGTGGCAGGATCAAGGTTGCTGAATGAGAAATTACCTTTACTGTCGCTTACTTTTAAACTTTTTTGCGTGCTATCTTTTGAGGAAATTAAGGCTATGGTAGCACCTGCAACAGGCGATTTATCTGCTTTATCGGTAACCTTTCCTTTAAGTGTTACACTTTGGCTGTAAACACTGGCCGATACCAGGCCTGTACCTATGAATATCAATAACGCTTTAACTATACATCTTGCTTGCATATTACTTTAGACGCTCTGGTGGTAAAAATCTGTCGCCGCAATTCAATTTTTTTGAAATTTCAGGCCCTTACACCGCCAGTAATAAGAAGCCTTAAGGGAAGCAGCAGGCTGGTGGAACCCTTTTTGTGCCTTCCTTTCAGCTTTCCACTTGTGGCTTCTCCCTATTTTTTAACAAAACGCCTTATTAATATACATTGGTTAATTTGCTTTTTTACAATTAACTTGCAGCCCTAAAATTTTATCAGTATGGAGTATAATAAATTAGCTTCCGTTACAGGAATGAGTGGATTATTTGAATTATTGTCGTCAAAAGCTGATGGCGCCGTGGTTCGTTCTTTAGAAGATAACACCACCAAATTTGTAAGCAGCCGCATTCATAACTTTTCGCATTTAGAAAGTATAGAAGTATTTACAGTAGAGGATAATGTGAATTTATCAGAAGTATTCCTGGCCATGAAAGCCAGCACTGCAAAATTGCCCGATGCCGGCGATGCAAAAGCAGTAAAAGCCTATTTCACCAAAGTATATCCGGACATGGATTTTAGCCGTGTGTACGCCAGTGATATGAAGAAGATGATAAAATGGTTTGAGGTGCTGGTAAAAAATAAAGTAGAAATTAAACTGAGCGAAGCGCCATTGGAAGACAGCGAAAATACTGTTGCCAAAGCCAAACCAACCGAACAAAAAACAGTATCGGTAAAAAACAATGCACCGGCTAAAAAAATTAATTCGCCAAGAAAGATGGCATAGTTTGGCCACAGATTACACAGAACACACAGATTTTTAAATACAAAATCCTGCTATGACACTTAGATTGTAGCAGGATTTTTAAGATACTGTAATTCAATATTTACCATTCACGTCTCACAACTCACGATTATGTACACCGCAGATATAAAAAAACTCCCCCGTCATTTTGTTCCAAAAGATTTTGTTGTTACCGACTGGAGCAGCCTGGAACCTTTCTTTAAAAACTTATTAGAAAGAAATATTGATTCTATAGCCGATCTGGAACAATGGTTGAAAGACCAGAGCGAACTGGAAGCCATGGTAAATGAAGATGCCTGCTGGCGCCAGATACGCATGACCTGCGATACAGAGAACAAGTCGCTTGAAGAAGCCTTTAATTTTTTCTTCATGGAAATTCAGCCCAAAATTCAACCTTATGCTGATGCATTGAATAAAAAATTAGTGGCCCATCCTTTAACCACAGCACTGGATGCCGCAAAATATTTCACTTACCTGCGCAGTGTAAAAAAGAGTATTGAATTATTCAGGGAAGAGAATATTCCATTACAGGCCGAGTTATCCGTTTTGCAGCAACAATATGGTGTTATTACCGGTAAAATGATGGTAACTGTTGACGGGCAGGAATACACTTTGCAACAGGCCGCTAAATTTTTAGAAAGCCACGACAGGAATAAACGTGAAGAAGTGTACCGTAAAATTCAGAACAGAAGACTGGAAGACACCACCGCTTTAAATGCTTTGTACAACCAGCTGATTGAAAAAAGAAACCAGGAAGCACTGAATGCCGGTTTTAAAAATTACAGGGACTACCGCTTTAAAGAGCTGGGCCGTTTTGACTATACCAAAGAAGATTGCTACCAGTTCCACGATGCAGTAAAACAGCACGTATTGCCATTGGTAAATATCATTTACCAAAAGAAAAAAACAAAACTGGGTTTAGCTACTTTGAGGCCATGGGATATTGATGCAGAACCTGCGGGCACCGAACCTTTACATCCTTTTAAAACCAGCGATGAATTGGTTAGCAAATCCATTGAATGTTTTACCAAACTGCGCCCGTTTTTTGGCGACTGTTTAAAAAAGATGAATGAATTAAAACATCTTGATTTGGAAAGCAGGAAGGGTAAAGCCCCGGGAGGATACAATTGCCCGTTAGCAGAAAGTGGTGCCCCATTTATTTTTATGAATGCTGCGGGGCAAATGCATGATGTAACAACCATGGTGCATGAAGGTGGCCATGCCATTCATTCTTTTCTGGCGCATCCTTTAGAACTCAGTGGCTTTAAAGAATATCCTATGGAAATTGCAGAAGTGGCCAGTATGAGTATGGAATTATTCAGTATGGATGAATGGCAAACTTTTTTTGATAACGATGCCGATCTGCAAAGAGCAAAAGAACACCAGCTGGAAAGAGTGATCACTATTTTTCCCTGGATCGCTATCATTGATAAATTTCAGCACTGGATATACGAAAACCCAACGCACACCAATGAAGAGCGCACTGCAACATGGAACAGTATTTTAAAAGAGTTCCAGGATGATGTGATCGATTACAGCGGCCTGGAAAACTTCCGCAGCAACGCCTGGCAGCGCCAGTTGCATTTGTTTGAAGTACCGTTTTATTATATTGAATACGGTATTGCACAACTGGGCGCAATTGGTATGTGGATGCAATACAAACAAAATGCACAGCATGCATTGGATAATTATTGCAGTGCATTGGCACTGGGCGGCACTAAAACACTGCCACAGCTTTTTGAAACTGCGGGTTTAAAATTTGATTTTAGTCCCGACAAAATAAAAGTGCTGATGGAGTTTGTAAAAACAGAGATGGACAAAATTGTATAATTTATTAAACTTCAGTTTATAGCAAGGGCGGCAATTTATTGCCGCCCTTTGATTTTAAAGTGTAAGGTTTATGGTTTTTAGTTCTTAAATATTGTTTTACTGAATTTATCATTTTCGGAAATCACTTCAATCATATATACCCCCTTTGGCAAAGTAGCGATATCGCTCAGTATAATAATGTTACTGCCACTTTCTACAGTAACTTTTTTTACATTCACTTCCGTGCCATTAGCTGCAACAATTTTTATAACTGCAGGTACTGTTTTAGTACTCTTGATAAAAACTTTTACATCACTTACAAATGGATTGGGGTATACATTGATGGCTGCACTGCCGAAAGCGCCATTCAATCTTACCAAAACAGTTTTTGAGTAGCTGAATTTGTTATTAACATCCACCACTTTTAAGCGGTAATAAATAATTGCAGCGCCGGGTGTTAAATTATCGGTATAGCTGTAATTGTGTGTATTGGCTGTAGTACCATTACCTGCTACTGTAGCAATTGTTTTAAAATTCACACCGTCATCGCTCCTTTCCACTTCAAAATGATCGTTATTCAATTCAGATTCTGTTAGCCAATCCAATACCGATTTTGTTTTGTTACTGTTGAGTGTGGCATTAAACGATAGCAGTTTTACTGATAAAGGTGCTCCCGCAGGTCCAATCAACGCGGTACTTGCATCAGTAAACAGGTCGCCCACAACCGAGTAAGCGTAAGAGGTGGCGGTATTGGTAATGCTACCGGGTATTACCTGGCTCTGCGCTTTAAATTTTACCGTATAGGTATCGCCCACATTAATTACACCGCCTGCCAGATTTGTGGCACCTGTGCCTAAAAAGAATTTTACATACTCCCTGCCACCGTTAATGCCTTTAAAAGATTTATCAGTTGCATCCATGGCATCTGTTTGTATACCTAGCGTTGCACCCAAAGCACTAACTACTTCCATCGAATTAGGAACATAAGAAACATTCAGCGGCAATGAATCTACCACATATACGTTATGTGCCTGGCCCGGGCCCACGTTGGTACCGGTAAGTGTATAAGTAAGTATTTCGCCGGATTCAACCTGGCCTGAACCATTGGCATCTGCAACTGTTTTATTTATGGTAACCAACGGATCTTTCGACCTTAATGTAAAAGCAAAGTAACTGGGAAAATACTGGTCTGCTTCGGTACCAAATGTAAGTGTAACAGAGTTGGCATTGGGTAAAATACCATATCCTGTGCCCACGTTTACCTGGTCAATATCAATACCCATCTGGTTAGAATAGCTGGGGTTTTTTGTAGTTACATAAGTGCCGTTATTACTGATACTGCCATTCCAGAAATTAGTTCCCATATTGACAGCATTTGAAACCACCACGTTATTTACTTTCACAAAATCACCTTCCGGGTTTGAATTGGTAGCACCCAGGTTACCATCGCCTTCCCAACCCATTACGCTCATAGTTGCATCTCCTGCAGAAAGTGAATTATTAGGAACATTCAGATCGTTTAGTGTAACCGATACTGATGCCGGGCCGTTGCTTGAAGTAAATACCTGGTAATAGCCGTGGTAGATGCGCACACTATTTAAAAGTGAAGCCGGATTTTCGTAGGCCACCACAATACTCCAGCCAGCAAACCTGCCACCATTGGCCGTAGAACCTGCTGTTGCCGGAACATCGGCAACTGTAAAAGTGCCTGCACCAGATGATTGTACAAAGGCAGTAATATCAGAGTATGCCTGGTACACGGTTTCAGATGTGCCTGCAATAGCAAACTGATCTACACTGGTAGCAGCTGCAAGTACATTAGAATAGGTATTGTTGCCCTTTCTGATCTTTACTTTACGCAAAGTATCAGGTACATTGGCGATGGCAGAGTTAAGAATACGGCCGCCCCAGTAAAGCCTGGCAAATTTTATAGTATTTGTACCGGCAGGTAAAATAAGATCTGCCGAAGTGGAGTTGCCTGTAGCGGCAATGCCATCAATATCGGCAAACTGCATGTTATCGTTATCGTTACCATACTGTGTATATCCAACTCCCCCCACACCGTTATTGGGATCGGATATGTCGTTCATGCGGTTAGTACGCACAAGGCCAGTGCCGTTGTTGATGATGTTCATACTGGTGTTACCCAATACTGCTGTGCCACCCTTAAGGTTGGCCGAATAAACCTGTGTGTAGCTGGTGATGGGACTTTGTGCTTTTGTAACTGTTGCAGTATATGCAAGCAGTATAAGCAAAGCAATTGCTTTTGAGGTAAATTTAGTACTCATTTTCTTGTGTTTTAGGTATGCAAAAAATAAACACAGGAATAGTGGAATCAGGTAATTTTTACCAGGATAATGTGAGCGTTCTTGATGGGGAAGTTATTGCACAGGAAAATGGGACGGATAATTCTTGAGATAAGTTTCAGAAGACAAAAATAATACTTTTATATAAAAATCCAAATTAATACGCAGTTTTTTTTAATACTTAAAAAAATAATTGTTGCGGTAATATCGCTCGCTGCAAAGTATAGTTGCTAACTCGCTAATAACCATAGTGTACAACTATTTCGGCTATCTTTCGGCGTTAATTTCGGGGCGGGCAATTTTTTGTGCGCCAAATTTTTTTCTTATCCACTTATTCAGGGGCTCTTCATAAAATATATAAATACCAAAGGCAATTATTTGGGTCAGTATAAAAATAGCCATTACATACAGGTTGTAGTATCCTGAAAAATAAGGCAGGATAAATGGTGTGGCTACAAACTCAATTATCATGGTATGCACAAGGTAAAATGCATAGGACGTACACCCCATTAAACCCAGCCATTTAAACGACAGGAAAGTGGCTATGCCGCTTTTCTCACACATCAAACCATAGTATAAAACTGCAACGGGTATTGGTAAAATAAAATTGTTGATCAAAAAAAATTGAGTGGCCTGTTTGGGGTCATTCATATTATTGCTGGCCACTAATATGCCAATTGCAATTAAAATGCCGGCAATACCAGTCATCGTATACTTTATTCCCTGCAGTGCAACTTTCCCTTTTTTTTCTTTTCTTAAAATCGCCAATGCTAAATAAATACCACAAAAGAATTCGAAGAAATGGCCAAAGAAAGTATCTGCAAAAACAAAACGGAAAGTATGCAGTAATGAAAAGGGCAGCGTTGAAATAAATAAGGCGATGCACATTAGTACTGCGCCTGCTAATAAAGAAACATAAAAATTAAATTTGGTTACCAGGTACATCAGCAAAGGCGCTAAAAGATAAAAACATTCTTCTACTGTTATTGACCAGCTGGGTTGTATGGCCCTGTCTGCAAGGTTTTGAAACAAAGCATGCGTAAGGGTATAATTTTTAAACAGGAATAAAGGGCGGAAATCGTGCCGGATCAATATCGCAATAGTAACCAGTAAAAAATAAACCGGGTATATCCTTGCAAACCTGTTGATAAAATACTGACGGAGCAGCCATTTTTTTACGGCTGTATTTTCGTAATAGATATAAAAAATAAGAAACCCGCTCAGTACAAAAAAAAGTGCCATTACATCGATCGAAACCTTAAACCCGATATTTAAGGAAAGATGTAAGAAGAATACTGCAGCAGCTCCCATTGCCCGGATGCCTGTTAACGCAGGAAAACGTTCGTTACCTAATTTTAAGGAAGAGAGCAAATAGTGTTAGTTAAGTAAAATAAAAATAACCAATTTTATAACTAAAGGAACTGCCTTTTAAATCTTAGTGGTAATCAGCAGCACCCACTCACTTACAATCTCCGCATATGCCATATACCACCATTTCGGCATGGTTGGGCTTAAATCCCTTGGGCAGTTTTACTTCCGGTATAGTTACATCATCAAGGCAGGTGGTTTTGTTACACTCGTTGCAGATAAAATGTACGTGGTTATCGTGGTGGTGGCCGGCTTCGCAATCCTGTTTGCAAAGGGCGTATAAAACAGAATTGTCGGTAGTGGGTATATTATGGATGATGCCCTTATCTACAAATGTTTGCAGGGTACGGTATACCGTTACACGATCAAACTCTTCGCTGGTGCCTTTTTCAATATCAGCATGCGCCAGGGCACCGGGGCTGCTTAAAAACAGTTCCAGTATTTTTTTACGGCTATCGGTAACACTGAGGTGGTTCTTTTTTAATATGCCGGGTAATCTGTCCATGAGGTGGTAAAGTTAAATAAAGTTAGTGAGGCGTGATTGGTGAAAGGTGAGAAAATACAGCAGCATTAGCAATCTGCGCAACTCACGATTCACGCCTGGCTATTCACCGCCCTAGTTCGGGTTGTTACTAAAGCCATTCATAAATCTTTTAGTAGTTATTTTTTCTTTCAGCAATCCTTTAATATCATTTACCAGGTTGTTGATCTCGTCGTTGCTTAAACCATCATACACCATACCCCTAACCCTGCCCTGCTTATCTATCAAAGCAAAAAATTGCGTGTGAATAAACTGGTCTTTTATTAGTTGCATACTGTCTGGTTTGCCATTATCTATGCCATAGCCCTGCCTGGCCATTTTGTATAGCTCAGCCTTATTGCCGGTAACAAAATTCCAGTTTAAGTTTGTGGGTGGTGGCAAATGTTGGGCTGTATCATAATCAATGCTGTAAGAACCATCAGCATTGGTTGCCAGTTTGCCATTGATCATCTTGGCCTCATATGCTTTTAATAAAGGCACAGAATCAGTTTCGGGCATGCAGGTATGCGAAAGGATCATAAAATTCGGCTCGTTCTTAAAGGCATCAAAAATACGCCGCATATTGGCATTCATTTTGGGGCAAATGCCTTTGCAGGTAGTAAAAAAATATTCTGCAACATATACTTTGCCATCCACATCCCGCTGCGTTATGGTTTTGCCATTTTGGTTTATAAACGAAAAATCTCCCACGTTATCAATGCGTACCTGCAGGTTTGATTTGGAGAAA
>Ga0302164_10000281_pt1 | contig 18404 bp, 15 predicted proteins | sample I_Fen_E3_1_FD_193500 | JGI IMG/M metagenome (GOLD analysis project Ga0302164, IMG submission 193500) | Peat permafrost microbial communities from Stordalen Mire near Abisko, Sweden - I_Fen_E3_1 | ecosystem: Environmental > Terrestrial > Soil > Wetlands > Permafrost | place: Sweden: Abisko...
TAGTCTTATCTGGGTGGTTTTTTTTATATTAAGTTAATGTTACCAAATTGTTACTATGCACATTTAAATCACATTTTTTTGCACATTGCACAACTGCAGAATTTTGACTTTAAATTACACACTCAAAACACAAAAACTAAAGTTTATGAAATGGGTTAGCGTAAACAATGGTACTTCAAGCGAAAATTTTGAATTGTGGGAAGCCGATAAAAAATTAGCGGTGATCAGTTTTAGCAATACCACGCGTATTGCCAGGATTGTAAGCAATTTAGGTAAACGACTTTTCTTTTTTGAAAAAAGAGGACTGCTTACACCTAAGGCTGTTTTTAAAAATGAGTATGGTATAAAAATGGGTAAACTGGAACTTGAAAAACCAGGCGCCCAAAATGGCCATCTTGAAATTGAAGACAAAAAATACCACTACACTTTTAATGAAAATAATTCTGGTGAGCTAAAAGTATACGACGAGGCCATGAGTGAAACGCTTATCACCTGTAACTTTCCTACCAATTCCACCGGTTCATCCAAAACAAAATCTTTTTTGGATACCAAACTTCCAAGCCTTTTGCTGGTGCTTTGCTGGTACTCTTTTCAACCCAAAACCAATAACCAGGTAATGGAGGCTTTGGCCTGATTTAATATTGTAATAATACCCCGTTAATATTCTGTTTATACTACAGGTGTTTCTTTGTAAAACATCTGTAAATGAAAATTATACTTCTGGCTGCATTTTGCATCGCTACCATGCAATGTTTTTGCCAACAAGAAAAAACACCCAATGTTTTTATCATTACCACCGACGGCTTTCGCTGGCAGGAAATTTTTAACGGTGCCGATTCTGCCATTCTTAATAACCCGTTATATGTAAAGGACACTGCACTTTTAAAACAGCTTTTTTGGGATACCAACATTGATGAAAGGCGAAAAATGCTGCTGCCTTTTATCTGGAAAACTTTAGCCAGGCAGGGCGCTGTTTATGGTAACCGGAATTTTGATAATAAAGTAACCGTTACCAACCCTTATCGTTTTTCTTATGCCGGCTACAACGAAATTTTTACAGGCTACCCCGACCCTGCAGTAATTACCAACAGCAAAAAATGGAATGCTAATAAAAATGTATTGGAGTTTTTAAATGAGCAGCCGGAGTATACCAATAAAGTGGCGGCTTTTACCAGCTGGAATTTATTCGATTATATTTTTAATAAACCCAAAAGCGGTTTTTATTTAAACAGTGGTTATAAAACTATTGAGCACGATTCGCTTAGTGATACAGAAATACTTACCAATGGTATACAGCAATATGCAATGGATAATGTGCAACATACCAGGAACGATATGCTCACCTTTGTAACCGCAAAGGAGTACATACAACTACAACATCCCAAAGTAGTATACATTGGTTTTGGCGAAACCGATGAGTACGCCCATAGCGGCAAGTATGATGAGTACCTGCAAAGCGCACATTTGTTTGATGAGTATCTTGCACAGCTCTGGTACCTGGTAAATAAAGATCCCTTCTATAAAAACAATACCAGCTTCATCATTACCACCGACCATGGACGGGGGCAAAAAACCAACACCTGGATAAGGCATGATATGTTTACCACCGGAAGTAAAAACACCTGGCTGATGACGCTGGGGCCGCAATTTGAAAACAAAGGTGAAGCAAAAAACAAGGATGAGATCTTTACTGCTCAAATGGCGCAAACCGTAGCCCGTTTAACAGGTTTTGATTTTACGTCCGACCATCCGGTGGCAGATGCATTGACAATTCAGTCAGTAGCAAAAACAGTAGCCAAATAAAATTTAAGTGGTCGTTATCTTAAAACGCAATTAATGATTCAATTAATGGCTTCTTAACCTGAATTAACAATGGCGTAATATAGCCGCTACTTTTTTAAGATACTTTTATTGCATGAAATATAGCTACCTCATTTTGCTTGTTCTCTTTTTTTGCAGTTGTAAAAAAACTAACCCTACTCAAACTGACAATATCCCCTGCGATCCTGCTATAAGTTATTCAGGAAAAGTAAAAGCAGTATTTGTTACTAATTGTACCGCTTCAGGTTGTCATGATGGTGTTAATTATCCTTCCCTGGCAGATTATATCACTGCAAAAGATGCCTCACAACAAATAAGAACAGCTGTTTTTAATGGTGTGATGCCAAAGTACGGAACACTTTCAGCAGCCGATAAAGCGGCACTAATTTGTTGGATAGACAGTGGCTCAAAAAATAATTAATGTTATTTTATCAGAATCATTAAGGTGGGTGATATTCATCATTCGTTAACAGTGCTGCACTATCTAATTTGAGTAAATAAAATTTTTATCCTTTTATTATGAAGCCCTACTCCTTACAGCAAATCAGGCAGGAGCTGATTGTGCTGGAAAAAAAGATGCTGCAGGAAACCGAACGAAAGCAGCAATCTTTTAAGCACATTCATTTGCATCAATACCCCGCTGCAAAAAACCTGGTTCATTATTTAACGCTGCGCAGTGAAGATATCAGGGAACTGCAGGATTCGTTGCATACATTGGGGCTATCTTCTTTAGCCAGCTCCGAAAGTCATATTCACAGGCAATTACAATCTATTTTACAACGATTGGGAAAGAAATATTTAAGGGATGAACTGGATGCCTGTACTTATGAATTTAACCGGGAGCAAATTGAACAAAAAAGCAATATTCTTTTTGGCGAAAAAACCGATCCCCTTACGCCATTTATCATGATCACTTTTGATGCTTCTTTTGCCAACAACTATGCTTTAATAAAAAACCTGTTGCAAAATGGTATGAATGTGGCAAGGATCAACTGTGCACATGATGATGAGGCGGTATGGTCAAAGCTCATTCATCATTTAAAGAGGGCCTGTAAGTATACCGGCCTTACCTGCAAAGTGTATATGGATATGGCCGGCCCCAAAATAAGAACAAGGTTAATGAATAAAGGAAAAAAAGCAGGAAGAGTAAATGTAAAAGAGGGAGAACTGATATGGCTGGCAGATAATGCCAGGGGGTTTAAAAAGGAGGATATTGTAATAAGCCCTAACGAAAAGGGCCTTATTAGTATGCTTAAAAAAGGAGAGCGGATTTATATAGATGATGGCCTTATTAAAGGTATTGTTGAAAAGATAAAGAAGGGCAGGGTTGCCATGCGCATTCTACGTATTTCGTCGGGCAAGCAACAAATAAAAGAAGGTAAGGGAATCAATTTTCCCGACTCTGTGATTACTATTGCCTCGCTTACAGATTTTGACCGGGCCTGTTTACCTTTTATATGCGAACATGCCGATTTGATCGGCTATTCTTTTGTGAGAACTCCTGCTGACCTTTTAGAACTGCAGCAGGCAATAAAAAAACTAGCCCCACATCCACCGCATATCATAGTAAAAATTGAAACGCCCGAAGCAGTAAAAAACCTTCCCGGTCTTTTGCTTTGCGGCATGAGGCAAAAAGCTTTTGGGGTAATGATTGCGAGGGGCGACCTGGCGGTGGAAATTGGTTTTGAAAGAATGGGCGAAATACAGGAAGAAATTTTATGGATATGCGAAGCAGCCCATGTGCCGGTGATTTGGGCAACACAAGTGTTAGAAACCCTTAATAAAACAGGAATAGCAACAAGGTCAGAAATTACCGATGCATCGCATGCAGCTATGGCCGAATGTGTAATGATCAATAAGGGTGATCATACTATAGAAGTAATAGAAACCTTACATGATATTTTACACCGCATTGGCGCTCACCATATAAAAAAAAGGTTTACGTTTCGGCCCCTGGGTATTGCAAGAAACTTTATTGCAGCAGAACCGAAGTAGCGATTTTTATTTCACTTTCTTTGGCGCAGTTTTTTTTGCCGCTTTCTTTACCGGCGCCGCCTTTTTTGGCTTGGTCACCGCTTTTTTTACCGGTTTTTTTTCAATACCGGCCACCAGTTTTTTGGCCGCTTTTTTTATTCTTTTTGTAAATTTCTTTTCACCCAGCTGGCCTTTAAGTGAAGTTAAGGAAGTGGAAAGCTGTTCTGTAACCGCTTTTAATATGTTTTCGCCGGCAACCGTATTTTTTTTACCTGCTTTTTTTTCTTTTGCCATCTTATGTTTATTAAATGATAACACAAATTTAATATAAGGATAGCACTTCCAATGTTAAGTTTTTAACGTTCACCCTATTCAGGTATCAAATGATGGTGTAAAAAAGCCCTTAAAAAGACACCTATTTCAATACTTCATCAATTAAAATATCATCTTCATTTTCTTTGCTTTTGCGATAGTCTTCTTTAAGTTGTTGCTCTAAAAGCTTTTCGTCTTTCATATTTCTACGTACCAGGAATATGATCAGGGCAATAAGTAAAACACCAACGATAATTATTAATGGCCAGTTCATACTTGTAAGGTTTTGTTAAAGGTAAAAACACTTTTGAGTGGGTTATGTTAAGTAATTGCTATTACCGTGCCAGATAAGATAGTAACATTCACTTAATGGTAGCTTAATAATTAAGTAAACCACTGCCATTAATTTGCATATTAAAATTCTGCTGATGCAAACTAACCCCTCTGTACTGCGCCAAAACAAAGTCTTTTTTTTGGCCTTGTTTTCTATTTTATTTTTCGGAGCAACCTACCTGCTGTATAATGGAAAAGCCGCTGCTTTTATATCATTGAATGCCTACCACCCCTTTTTACTGAATGTATTTTTTATCAACTACACTTTTATGGGCGATGGCATATTTGCCCTGTGCCTGATAGCCGCCATATTTTTTTATTATAAGAGAAAACAGCAGGGTTTGGCATTACTGTATTCCTTTTTAATTTCAGGGTTAATTGTACAGGTAATAAAAAACCTTGTTGATTCTCCCCGCCCAAAATTATTTTTTGAAGCCGGCCAATACCTGCATTTTATAGATGGGGTCAGCCTGGCCAATAACTCCAGCTTTCCATCGGGCCACACTGCTACTGCATTTGCAATTGCAACGGTAATGGCTTTAATGATGAAAGATAAAACCTGGCAGTTACTCATTTTAATCGCGGCAGTTTTAGTGGGCTATTCACGCATTTACCTGGCCCAGCATTTTTTACTGGATGTAATTATTGGTGCTTTAGTCGGCAGCACTTCCGGCATACTGGCTGTTTACCTGGCTAAAAATGTAAAAGGCATTAAACGTTCCTTCAAAAAAATGCACCGGTTATCTCCTGCTTCACCATCTGCTGCCGTACAACCGGTATGAGCAAACTAATCGATTCCCGTATTATCAAATTCGGGTTGGTTGGGGTAAGTGGTATGGCTATAGATTTTTCTGTAACCTGGCTGTGCAAAGAAAAACTACACCTCAATAAATACATTTCCAATTCGGCAGGGTTTTGCTGTGCCGTAACCAATAATTTTTTATTGAACCGGTACTGGACCTTTGGCTACGCCGCCCATCCTTTTGCAATACAGTTTGCTACATTTGTATTGGTTTCCGTAGCAGGTTTACTCATCAATAATTTATTCCTGTACCTCCTGTCAAAATATATCAATACTAATTTTTACCTTATTAAGCTGGCAGTTACCGGCCTTGTTTTTTTCTGGAACTATGGTATCAATTTTCTTTTTACGTTTAATTAAACCACTTGAATTATAAAAAGAAAACGCTGCTGCTTATTGCCATTGCAACCATCGTGCGTTGCATTACCGCCAGTTGTATAGAACTGGGCAATGACGAAGTGTATTACCGCATGTATGCACAGTACCTGCAATGGAATTATTTTGATCATCCACCCATGGTGGGCTGGCTGATACGATTTACCACAGCTAATCTTTTTTTTGATCACGAATTATTTATCCGCCTGGGTGCCATTGCATCGGCAGCTATTACCACCTGGCTGTTTTTTTTATCGGGTAAAAAATTAAGTAATGAACATACCGGCTTTTTAGCCGCCGCCATTTATACTGCTACCATTTACGGCAGTATCATTGCAGGCACTTTTATTTTACCCGATTCGCCACAAATGGTTTGCTGGACCGCAGGTTTGTATTTACTGATTGATATTGCAAAATACACTTCGGTAAACAGGATAAAAAAAAGACATCTTTTACTGTTTGGTATTGTATGCGGGCTGGGTATGCTTTGCAAAATACATACCTCGTTTTTATGGCTGGGGTTTTTATTGTATGTTGTTTTTTATAACCGGCAATGGTTAAAAGAACCCGTACTCTATGTATCGGGTATCATTACACTAATATTTTTCTACCCTGTTGTGCAATGGAATATCGATAACCATTTTGTTACTTATCTCTATCACAGCGGCAGGGTAAATGTAGCAGCAGGCGGGTTTAACATCAACTCCTTTTTAACTTTTGCAGCAGGGCAGGTATTCTATTACAATCCCATCATTTTCTTCTTTATTGTTACCACCACCATTGCTGCATTTAGAAATAACCTGCCCTTATTATCATCACAAAAAAAATTATTGCTGCTCTGCAGTTTGCCGCTGATCACTGTTGCCTCGGCCATTTCATTATTTAAAGATGTGCTCCCCCACTGGACAGGCCCGGGATATACCGGCCTTATCTTATTAACTGCCTGTTATTTTTCCAAACAAAAAGCAACAACAATTGCTGAAAAAAAATTACTGCCACGCCCTTTATTATTTGCCAATGCATTGCTTGTGCTGATCATAATCAGCGGCATGATCGTTGTAAATACTTTACCGGGCACACTGGGTAAAAAAGACAATGCTGTTTTTGGCGAAGGCGATTTTACATTGGATATGTATGGCTGGAATGATCTAAAAACAAATTTTAAAAAGATAATTGCTGCTGATATAAAAAACGGTGTAATGAAAAATGATGCCGTTATCGTTTGCAATAAATGGTTTCCGGCAGCACATATAGATTTTTATACCGCTATGCCATTGCACAAAGAGATGATCGCTATCGGTGACACCAACGATATTCACCAATATGCCTGGATCAATACAAAAAGAAAAATATTGTATCCCGGTGATGATGCTTACTGCATTGTGCCATCCAATTACGATGCCGATGTAAAAACAATTTACGCTCCGTACTTCACCACCATTCTTCCACCGCAAATAATTGAACAGAAAAGAAATGGAGCAATATGCCGCTATTTTTATATCTGGCGGCTTAAAAAATATATTGCAAAACAAAACCCCCTTGCTCAATAAAGGGGGTTTGTTTTTACTATCCCAAACTAATAACAGAGAAAACCTGCGCTATAATACTTCTATAAAAGTAATAGCAGAATGCGTTTCCTGTGTTAAGCCTGGGTTAAGCAATTATTATATCCTATCGGTTTGGGTAGACTGCTAATAAAAAGTATTTTAAACCGGATGAAAACAAGTTTTACAAAAATTGAATTTAGCCGGAAAGGCGCTAGGGCGTAAAGAAATAATGCTACATATTTCTTATACTTCGTGGCTTTGAGCCTTCCCGGCAAGTTTTCCTTTTCTCAGCGCAGCTGAGAAAGAAATAGCTCTTATTGTAATTACCAAATAGCTTAAAATTTATTTATGATTGCCAAAGGCTTAATATCTTTAGTGTTAGGCTTATTATATCATTTTAGTACCGTTCATTTCCCACGGCTCCATTGAAGCAGCTACCGTGTTTTTTAAAAACTGGCTGTACCACCTGCCGGAGTTTTTTACCACTCTTTGTTGCGTTGCAAAATCCACATACACCAAACCAAACCTGGGGTAATAGCCTTCGGCCCATTCAAAATTGTCCATCAGTGTCCAAACAAAATAGCCGTTCACTTTTACACCTTCATTTTTAGCCAGCAATACCTGCGCAATATGATCCTGCAGGTATTTTACCCTTTCGTAATCATTTACCCTGCCACTCTCACAAGTATCTTCAAAAGCAGCGCCATTTTCTGTTACAATAATTTCTTTTATTTGTTTGTAATTGTTGTAGCGTTTTAATGCATGGTAAATACTGGGTGGATGTATTTCCCAGTCCATTAAAGTATGGGGTACATTTCTTTTACTGGCTTTAACAATTTTTGCCTGCACAAAAGGTATCAGTGGTGCATAGCTCACCAACTCCCTGGTATAATTCTGCAGCCCGATAAAATCCATATCAAAAGCCAGCTTTTGTTCATCGTGGGGATACATGAAGCGTTCAATACGCTCCATTATTCTGATGTCTTTGGTAGGATAGCCAAGCCCCAGTAAAGGTTCGATAAACATGCGGTTAAGCAAAGCATCTGCTTTTACTGCTGCTTTAATATCTTTTTCATTACTGCTTCGCAATGGTTCAATATGAGAATAGGAAAATGTAGTGCCTACCTTGCAATCACTTCTTAACGATTTTATCATTCTGCCACCCTCTGCCTGGCACAATGCCGCGTGGTGTGCCGCTGCTAAAAAACTACTCAGTCCTTTTTTTCCCGGCGCATGCACACCTAAAAAATATCCGGCACCGGTAAACACCATTGGTTCATTCAGCACCATCCAGTGTTTTACCCTGTCGCCAAAATTTTTAATACAGCAATCCACAAAATAACTGAACCAGTGTATCACTTCACGGTTTGTCCACCCTCCTTTTTGTTGCAGGTCGTCAGGTAAATCCCAATGGTACAAAGTGATCCATGGTTGAATGCCCAGCTCTAAACAAAAATCAATTACCCGGTTATAAAAATCAATGCCCTTATGGTTTATTGCTCCCACGCCATGTGGTAAAATGCGGCTCCACGAAATGGAGAAACGATAGTTAGGGATATTGAGTTTGTAAATGAGTGCAATATCATCGGCATAGTGCGTATAAAAATCGCAGGCAATATTGCCATTATGGTTGTTGAATATTTTTTTCTTTTTTTGCGAAAAGGTATCCCAGATAGATAAACCTTTACCATCAATATTATGTGCGCCTTCTACCTGGTGAGCAGCAGTGGAAACGCCCCATTTAAAATCATCGCCAAAATCATTTTTTGTAAAGAGCATGTCCGTTATTCTGCAATTTGATTTAATATTTTTCCAAGGCTTTTATCTTTTAATTTTTTTACGGAGTGAATGGAGTCGCCAATTTCCACATTCTTTGGTGCACTGCTGTGGCCATATTTTTTTATGATCATGTTAATTATCCTTTCGGTACTATTGCTGTAATTAACGGCTATAAACTGTTTACCATCCACCCAGGCTTTTATCTTATCCAGATGTTTTTTCTTTAAACTTTTAATTACCGGTACACCCATTGTTTTTAAAGCCGCTGCATTGCATTGCTGTTCGTACTGGCCTTTCATGGGTATGGCCATCAGTTTCTTTTTTAAATACAACGCTTCTGCAGGTGTTTCAAAACCTGCACCGCATAACATACCGGTACACGTGATCATACTTTCAATAAAATCGTCGTTGTTGATGGGCCTGATGTGTACATTTTTTTCCCGGTACTCTTTTTTAGAATGTTTGCTGAACACCTCCCAGTTGGTATTTTTTATTTCGCCCAATACTTTTATTATTTTTTCATCGCTGTAAGCCGGTAAATACACTGTATAGTGGCCTTTATTTTCCGGCACTGCATTCCTTACCTGGCTTCTTATTACCGGTGTAAAAATATTTTTATCGTAGGCGCCAAAATGAAATCCATAAGCAGCAGTAACCGGCGCATAATTGTGCAGCACTGCTTTACCAACAAGGTCTTTATTTTTTGGCTTGGGCGATTTTTTATTGATCACTGCTGCCTGGTGACTTAATCCAATACACTCTTTGTGTTTCATTTTGCAGGCCCATGCGCTCACCGGTTCAAAATCATTGATCACTAAATCATACTCTTCAACAGGCAGGCTTTTAATTTCTTTGTACAGTTGTTTTAAATTACTTTTTTTATAAGTAGCTACTAAATCAACACCACCATTTTTTCCAAAAATAAAACTGAGCCCTTTAAATTTATATTTTACCGGGTAAGGCAATTCCACATCGGCCTGAATGCCACTTACTAAAATATCCAGCTCACCTTTTTGCTGCAATAGCGGAATAATGTCCCTTGCCCTGCTAAGATGCCCGTTGCCAGTGCCTTGTATTGCGTAAAGTATTTTCATTATTGTTTCATCAGGTTAAACTCCTCCACCATGTTATCAAACAACTGTGTATTATTCAATTCTTCTTCGGCATCATGCCCTGCTACATTTTCAAATTCAGTTTCGTCAAACTTATAAATTTTCCATTCGCCATTTACATATTCCAGTGCGGTTAAATTTTCAATCCAGTCACCACTATTGAGGTACATTATTTTTCCATGTTCATTTTCTATCTCCCGCATTTCGGGCTGGTGAATATGGCCGCACACCACATAATCGTAGTGATTGCTGATGCCAATATCAGCTGCTGTTTTTTCAAAGCTGTTGATGAATTTTACCGCACTCTTTACACTGTTCTTTATTTTTTTTGATAAAGAGAGTTTACCCCTTTTAAATATTTTTTCCGAAATAAAATTGGCCAGGCGGTTGATCAGTATCAGCGTATCATAACCCACAGCACCCAGCTTTGCCAGCCATTTACTATGCTGCATGGTTACATCAAATACATCGCCATGAAAAAACCACGCTTTCTTGCCATTCTCCAAATCCAGTATTACCTTATTTACAATGCGCAGCGAACCCATTTTAAACCCCACAAACTTCCGCAGCATTTCATCATGGTTGCCGGTGATGTAGTAAATTTTAACGCCTTTGCCCATCCATCCCATTAAGTGTTTTATCACTCTCATATGCGCTTTGGGCCAGTAGCGCTTGCTGAACTGCCAGATATCAATGATATCGCCGTTCAGTATTACTGTTTTTGGCTTAATTGTTTTAAGATAATGCAGTAGTTCCTTTGCATGGCAACCATAAGTGCCAAGGTGTACATCAGAAAGTACCAGTATGTCCAGTTTACGCCGCTTTACTTTATCCATCAATGGATCTTATAAAATTTCAGCGCCGGATACAATACTGTAAACAGGGTCAAAACGATTCTTACAGAAAGTTTCAGAAAAAAATAGTTTATATTTTTCATAACGTAAGAAATTGGGTTTAGTAATTGTAGCAAAGTGACGTCATTACTTTAAACAAATCTTTACGGCAATGTTATGTAAATGTTATGTAATCCTTTATGGTAGGCTGTTGTATAGTGCTGGTGTTTAAAAATTTCTGTAGTTTAAAGTCGCAGCCCGGGTTGTATTCTCTAAATCAGCACTGGCATACTTAATTTTCTACAGGAGGTTTGGTAAGATAATTTTCTTCTTCCTTGGGTTTGCTGATCTTTATTTTCCCAAACTTGTACATAAAGCTGATACCAAATGAGCGATAAGGAATTTTTAACAGTGTACTTCCTGTAAAGCCAGTGCCAATCTGCGTTGATTTTTGAGAGAGGTATTTACCAAATGCATTAACAGCGGTTAAGCCAATACTGCCCTTGCTTTTAAAAAGTTGTTGGCGCAATGCAATGGTATAAGATGAAAATGCTGCCCTTGTGCCCTGCCAGCGCAATCCCGAATTATAATTGCCAAATGCCTCTGCAACAAGCCCTTTATCAAACTGATAATTTACATTCATATTGCCGCGGTATTCAAAACCACTTATTACATTGGGAAATGAATAAATATTTTTTGTGGTACGGTCGTACATCTGAATATTGATCCTGATATTTAATTTGGCTATGGCGTTAATACTGCCTGCAATATTTACACCCATCCTTTTTTCTGCAGCAATATTGCTTCGCATACTTACATTCACATCTGTATAAACAGAATCGCCAACTTTATAGGTTGGATAAAAAGTAGTGTATGTTTTTATATCAGGGCTGTTATAAGTGTATACTAAAACAATATTCAGGTTATTATCTTTTCCAAATGAACGGTTGTAGCCCAACTGAAAATTATTGCCAATTTCAGGAACCATATAGGGATTTCCTGTACTGATATTATGAGGGTCGCTTAAATTTACAAAGGGATTTATGTCACGGTATTCTGGTCGTTCAAGCCGGTAGTCGTAACTGAATTTTACGGTTTGCTGGTTTTTAAAAATGTGTGAAACAGTTAGTGCAGGGCCAAAATTATTATAGTCCGGAATTTTTATACCCTGGTTTTTACTGTAAGAGGCTTTATTGAATGTATGCTCCAGCCTGGCCCCTGCAATAACATCTAACGCGTTCCATAATTTAAAACTGCCAGATACATAGCCCGCCACAACCTGCCGGTTGAATGCAGCATTGTAAGATTGTTTAGTATCGTACAAATTTTTATACTGCGCCGGATTAAAAGTAAAAACATCAGAATTACTTACTAATTTTTCAATCTCCGTTTTTGCACCCATTTCAAGCAATAATTTTTTTGTTACCATGCTCGTATAATCTGCAGCAATGGTATGCACATAATCTTTGCCGGGGTTCTTACTATCAGATCCGCCAAAAACAGAATCATTAACCAAATACCGGCGGGATTGCAGGTAAGCACTGTTATTGTTTGAAACACTGTAATTATAGGAAAGAGAAATTTCCTGTTTTTCTTTTTTTAATTTTTTTCTGTAGTCAACACCGGCTTCATAGGTAGCGTTATCAATCCGGTTATCTGCATTTCGAATGCTGGATTCTGTAAAAATTGCAGCAGCATATTTATCTTTTTCGGCATTGTACTGGTTGGCAAAACCGGTATTGGTATTTCCAAAACGGAAATTACTGAAGGAAAATGAAAGATTGTCCCTGGCAGTTACATCCCAATCAATACCCAACCCACTGCGGTAACCAAACCTGGTAAAATCACTGTTGCCATCCTGCTTTAAATAATAGCTGTGATTGGTTGAAGTATCCACTGAATTTCTATCGGACGAAGTGAGTGTTACCGTTTTCAATTGCGAACTGCCGCTGAAATACCCGGTGATACCAATATTATTTTTTTTATAGTTTAAATTCAAGGCACCATTTTCAAGCCTTGTACCTGCAGTAACATTAACAATGCCGCTAAAGCCTTTTAATTTACTTTTTTTAAGAATGATATTGATAATACCGCCGGTACCCGATGCATCATATTTAGCCCCGGGACTGCTCATTACTTCAATACTTTGTATCTGCGATGCAGGAATGGATTGCAAAGCATCGGCAATGCTGTTGCCAAAAACTGTAGATGGCTTTCCGTTGATTAAAAATCTTACTGATGGATTGCCCAGCAATTCCACATTGCCATTGATATCAACCGTAACCTGTGGAATTTTTCTAAGTATATCGGTAGCCACACCACTTTGAGAAGTGATATCTTTTTCAACATTGTAGATAATTCTGTCGGGTTTATTTTCAATAATGCTTTTTGTAGAAACCACCACTACACCTTTCAGGCTTTTGGTAAGCGGAAACAGTTTGATGTTAGTGGTATATTCATGGTTGGTCACAGAATCAGCAAAGAAATAATTTTTATAAAAATCCTGGTAGCCAATACCGGATATATTCAGGTTGTATTTTCCCCGGGCTAAATTTTTAAAACTAAAAAAGCCAAGGCTGTCTGTAACGGTTGAAAAGTTTGACGAAGCCGCGTTAGTATTTTTGCAGCGCACGGTTACTTTTTGCAATGGCAGCCCGGAAACAGAATCTTTTACATATCCGGAAAAAGAAATTTTTTCTACCTGTGCGATACCACTAAGGCTCAAAAAAAGAAAGCTGAAAAAAACTATACTGTATCTCATCACCGGCAGAAATTATTTATGCAAAGCTATCAGCCGATTCTGGAATCTTTCTGAAGTTGCTGTTAGCATAGTGTTACCAACTTAACCTGAAACTATGCCATTCTTTTTGATAAGAATAATTTACAGTGATGGCAGATACTTCGGCTATTTGTTTGATTATAGATAAACCCAAACCATTATTATCTCCGTTGGGTATACCTTTATAAAAACGTTTAAAAATCCTTTCGGTATCAAGTGGCTGATCAGTTCCTGTATTACTGATTTCGAGCAGGCCTTCTGTGAGTTTAATATTTATAATACCATTGGTAATATTATGCCGGGTAGCATTAGCAAAAAGATTATCCAGTAAAATATCCAGCAGTTCTTTATTAATATGCAACACAGTGGTTTCAATTTGTGTATGTATAGTTATTCCCCTGCCCTGCCATAAATCCTGGAATTGTTCAATTTTATTTTTTATCTCCTGCCCTATTTCTATTGCGCCGTTATTTTGAAATTGCCGGTTATCAATTTTTGTTATCAGCAGTAAACTCTGCTGCAATTTTGATAATTTATTTACTGAGGCATAAACAGAGCGCAACAATTCACTTTGTTTTTCTGAAAGATTTTCCTGCTGTACCATCAGATCCAGTTTGGAATGAATGATGGCCAATGGTGTTTGTATTTCGTGCGATGCATTTTCGCTGAATTCTTTTAGGTTCCTGTAATCACGTACGGCATTTTTTGCAGCCATATTAAAATGACTGTTCATTAATTTAAATTCATTAATCGGCGAATCAGGAAATTGCGGGTGCTGCTGTTCGTTAACATGAAATGTTTTGATGGCTTCGAGAGATTGATAAAATGGTTGCCATATTTTAGATAGTACCCTGCGATTAATAATGATCAGTAACAGCAACGTGATAAAAATAGTTACGATGGCAATTTTTACTATCAGTATTGTTAAATGCCTGGTGCCTTCCAGAGGTTCGCTGATGGTAACTTTGTATTGTTCATTATTTATTTGTAATGGAAAAACCAGCCGGCGTGAAAGATGTTCCTTATTTTGTTCGGGAATAAATTGTGTGGCAGATGAAAATCCACTGTCTTTTATTGCCCCAGTGAGTTTTTCAAAAATTACTTTCTGGTCATCAAAGGAACTGATAACGGGCGCTGCATGATTAACCGCAACATAATTTTCAATACGCCCTTTTGAACGCAATAATATTTCATCCAGTTCATTCTGCAACACCCCTTTAATAAGATAATAACTGCTTATGGTAGAAATGATAAATAAAACAATGAGCGCAGGTAGCAGGTAACGGTTATATCGGTTGATAAGTTTCATTATAACAACTTCAGGCAACCATAAATTTATACCCCATACCATATACTGCTTTAATATAATCGGGGCAGCCGGATTCCATTAGTTTTTTACGCAGATTTTTTATGTGAGAGTAGATAATGTCGTAGGTATCACTCATGTTAGCATGATTACCCCACAGGTGGTCAATGATAGACTCTTTTGTAAGTACCCGGTTTTTATTGCTCGCAAAATACAACAGCAATTCATATTCCTTCCTGGTAAGTTCTACATTGCCATTTTCTGTGGCTACTGTTTTGTCAGCAATATTGATGATGAGTTTATCCAGTATAACAGTGTTATTACCATCAAAAGACTTGCGGCGGATAATAGCATTCACCCTGGCAGATAATTCTGCCAGGTGAAATGGCTTGGTAAGGTAATCATCGGCACCCAGCTCAAGCCCTTCAATTTTGTCATCCAACGAATTTTTAGCGGATATTATTAAAACACCTTCTGTTTTATTGATACTTTTTAAACGGCGCAATAATTCAAGCCCGCTGCCGCCGGGTAAGGAGAGATCGAGTATGATACAGGAATACTGACCGGTACTGATCTTTGAATTAGCCGACGAAAAATCCAATGCGGTATCACAGGTAAACTTATTCTGAAAAAGATAAGTTGCAATGCTATGAGATAGTTCGGGTTCGTCTTCAACAATAAGCAGGTTCAAAACATTGATGGTTTAAAATATTCAGCTGAATAAATACAACGGTAATATTAAACCATGAATTAACTGTAACATGCCGCTGGCTGTTAAGCTTACATTATTTTATTGTTACGCAATTATTACGTTAGTCTTCTTTTCATTTTGCAGTACTATCAACAGAAAGTTTTGGGGGCAGCAAAAGAAGTCAACATTTGCATAAATCATCATACCAGCGTCAATTCTGAAAACATTCTGGAAACTGTGTTATGTGATTGTTATGTAAAGGTTATTAAAAAGACAAGTGTCTCAACATCGATTGCAGGGTGCAAAAATTAGAAAATATTTGCGTTCTAAAATTAACTGTACATGTTTTTACCAAAATCTTATTCTGCATTTTTTGCAATGTGTTTTTTGTTTTTGCTGATCAGCCTGGGGGCGCAAAGCCAGGTTATTAAAGGTAAGGTACAGGATACCAACACCGGCGAACCTTTAGTGGGCGCTTCTGTAAAGCTGGACGGCACCAAATACACCACACTTGTAAAACTGGATGGCACTTTCAGTTTTACTAAAATTCCTGCAGGCACTTACAAAGTAGTGGTTAGCTATGCAGGATACAAAATACCTGCCACCGAAACTACGGTTACTGTTGCCGCCAATGAAACCAAAACCGTAGCCCTTTCTTTAGAGCCTGTAGCTATGCAACTGGAGTCTGTAACCATCAGTTCTGGTTTGGGAAGTGATAAAGGCGCCAGGCGGCTTGAAAAACTGGCCGACCCTATTCTGAACGTTTTATCTGCCAAAACAATTCAGTTATTACCCGACATTACTGTTGCCAATGCATTGCAACGTGTAAGTGGTGTTACCATCGAAAAAAGTGGTAGTGGCGAAGCCCGCTATCCAATTATACGTGGTATGGAAAAAAGGTATATCAACACTTTAGTAAATGGCATTAAAATTCCCAGCCCTGATAATAAAAACAGGTTTATTCCCTTGGATCTATTTCCGTCAGAATTATTGGAAAGATTGGAGGTAAGTAAAAGTTTAACGCCTTCAATGGAAGGTGATGCTATTGGTGGTACTATTAATTTAGTAATGAAAGATGCACCACAGAGTAAACTTCTTCAGACGAATTTTTCTTTAGGATATAATGCAATTTTAAGCAGCCAGACCTACCAAAAATTTGATAAGGGCAGCATGAATAAATTATCGCCATCAGAAATAAATGGCAGGAATTATGTAGCAGTACCCACAGATTTTTCCAATGGCCAGTTAAATTTCAATGACAAAAAATCTCCGGTTAACACAACTTTCGGTTTAACTTTCGGGAACAGGATTGGCAAAGACAAAAAGTTTGGATTCATTGTTGCAGGTAGTTACCAGAATGTTTATCGTGGTACCACGTCGAATTTCTTTTTACCCAATTCTCAACCAGGTTTAAATAATATCCCATTATTTTCTGATCTGCAGTTACGCAAATATTCAGTACAAAGTCAACGTATAGGTTTAACTGGTAAATTTGATTACGTTATTAATAAAAACAACAAAATAAGTTTAGCTAATACTTTTGTAAGACTGGATGATTATCAATCACGGACCATTTATGACACTGTTGCTTTAAACTCATTGGTTACTGCTTCGCAAAGAAGTACGTGGCAATACCAATCAATTTATAATTCCACCTTATCCGGCAATCATAAATTGAATAGTACCACAAAATTTGATTGGGATCTTGCCTATTCAATTGCTAATAACCATTTGCCCGACCAGACTGAATTTTCTCACCAGTATGCCATAGTAGCAACCAGCCTTACTTCGGATAAACTTCAGTCAAATACGCATCTTTGGTCGCACAACAGCGATAAAGACTATGCTGCTTATTTAAACCTGACAAAGAATTTTAACCTGTTTAAACAACCTTTTGAATTAAAAGTGGGCGGCTTATTACGCACAAAGAACAGGGATAATTTTTATAATTCCTATGGCTTAGGCCCGGTATTAAATGAAGTATATACCAATATCAACAGTGCTGTGTTTATTTTTAATCCTACAAGCGATGGCGCCGGTACCTATAATGGCAACAATTATACCTTTAAAGAAAATATCAGCGCCGGTTATGTACAGGGAAAATGGCAGTTGACCAAAAAGCTGGAAGCATTGGGAGGCGTTAGGGTTGAGTACACTCATCAAAATTATGTAACTGCACTGGGTAAAGATGTTGATGCCAGTTCGGGTACAATAACCTATACAGATGTATTGCCAAGTTTACAGTTTAAATATGCTTTGAAAAAGAATCAAAACATTCGTTTGGCATACTATAAAGCACTTGCCAGACCTGGTTTTGCTGAATTGATTCCAGATGGTATAATCGGCGAATATTTTAAAGAATACGGCGACCCAGTTAATCTTAAACATTCTTTTGCTGATAATTTAGACCTGCGTTATGAGTTGTATATGCCAGCAGCAGGACAGATATTATTAGGTGTATTTTATAAAAATATACAAGACCCCATTGAGATTTCTGCATACAAACCAACCTCTACCAATGCCCTTTACTTAGAACCTGTAAATATTGGCACTGCTACCAACTACGGTTTTGAAGCAGTGGTTACAAAATACTTTGGGGTATTTGGAGTATCGGCTAACTATACCTATACAAAATCCAGTATTACAAATAATAACCTGATCTATTCTTCAAGAAATTCATCAGGTGTGATAGTTTCTAATTTTGTTTCAGAAAAAAGGCCTTTGCAGGGACAGTCCAACC
>Ga0302164_10000287_pt1 | contig 18158 bp, 15 predicted proteins | sample I_Fen_E3_1_FD_193500 | JGI IMG/M metagenome (GOLD analysis project Ga0302164, IMG submission 193500) | Peat permafrost microbial communities from Stordalen Mire near Abisko, Sweden - I_Fen_E3_1 | ecosystem: Environmental > Terrestrial > Soil > Wetlands > Permafrost | place: Sweden: Abisko...
CAGTTAGCAGATGGATTAAGCTTTGATATTTTTGAGAAAGTAAAAATTACCACCCCCATCATCTTTACCACTGCATTTGATCAGTATACTTTAAAAGCATTTAAGGTAAACAGTATCGATTATTTATTAAAACCAATTGATGAAAATGAATTGCATCATTCTTTAGAAAAATTCCAGCAACTATACCCCAAAACATCCACCGATTTTTCGGATAAGATCATCAGGCTGATGCAGGACATCAATGCGGTAAAATACAAAGAACGCCTGCTCATCAAACGTGGACAGCAACTCAGCTATTTAAAAACCGACAATACGGCTTACTGTTTTGCAGATGGTAAACTTTGCTATGCCGTAGATTTTAATGGTGCCAAATATTTACTGGAAAGTAATCTTTCGCAACTGGAAGAGCAATTACAGCCGGATAATTTTTACCGCATCAACCGCCATTTACTGGTAAACATTGAAGCCGTAAAAAAAGTGCACACCTGGCTGGGTGGAAGATTGAAATTAGAAATTTGCCCTTCAACAACTGCAGAGACTGTGGTCAGCAGAGAAAGAGTGAATGGGTTTAAAGAATGGCTGGGTAGGTAATGGACAATCCTTAAAATTCAGGATGGGGTATTCTTTTGTAACCATTAAATTATTCAGAGTTTACTCCGCTTTAAAAATTTTTTTCTTAATGTCAATGAAATAAAAAAAATCAAGCCAAAAAAAATTGACACCTTACAATAGTCAATCAAATCTCTATTTGATATTCCCTTTATACCCGGATGGTTCCACCTTTGGATAAGGAATATAGTTGCCAGTATTGTTAGTACACTCCATAAAGCAAAAAAAACAATAGCCACTACTCCAAAAGCAATGGCCATTGTTTTAAAAATCTTTCCCACCATTATTTATTATATACTTAATTTACTTTTTTGAGTTACTTGCAATTAATGCTTTTCACTTTCCCACTTACTCCTTCCCCATCCTTTAATCACATGCTTTTCACTATGGTAAGATGAACGCACCAATGGGCCGCTTTCAACATAGTCAAATCCCAAATTGTAACCTATTTCCCTGTATTCTGCAAATTCATCGGGATGCACAAAGCGGGCAACGGGCAAATGTTTTTTTGTTGGCTGCAGGTATTGGCCAATGGTAATCACATCCACATGGCTTGCATACAGGTCTTTTAAAGTTTGTATCACTTCTTCTTTCTCTTCACCCAATCCCAGCATGATACCACTCTTGGTGCGCATGCCGCCTTCCTTTAAGACCTTTAAGGTTTCCATGCTTTGCCAGTATTTGGCTTGTATGCGCACCTGCTTTGTTAAGCGCTCCGTAGTTTCAATATTATGGCTCACCACTTCCGGTGCGGCATCAATAATGCGTTGTATGTTTTCCTTTTCGGCTTTAAAGTCGGGAATCAGTGTTTCTAAAGTGGTTTCGGGGTTTAAAGCTTTTACAGCTTTAATAGTATTGTACCAAATGATGCTGCCACCGTCGCTCAACTCATCCCTGTCTACCGATGTAATAACGGCATGTTTTACTTTCATCAGATTAATGGCTTCAGCCACACGCTGTGGCTCATCCCAGTCCACATCTAAAGGCCTGCCGGTGGCTACGTTGCAAAAGCCGCAGCTCCTGGTGCAGATGTTGCCTAATATCATAAACGTTGCAGTGCCCTCTCCCCAGCATTCGCCCATATTAGGGCAGTTGCCGCTTTCGCAAATGGTATGCAGCTTATGCTTGTCAACTAAATTTCTAACGTGTTTGTATTCTTCTCCAGTAGGTAATTTAACCCTTAGCCAATTAGGTTTTTTTGGTTGTTCTACCGTGCCATCAATTACCGGTAATTCTATCATTCGATTGTAGATTTGCGATTTCAGATCTCAGATATACAAAGCCAGGCTGGCTTTTAGTTCTCCTTAATCTTCAAAAATTTTATTTAAGAACACAAAGGTAAGCAGTAAAGAATAAAAATAATGCTGTACTGTGGGGTAGTAAATAACCTTACAAATACCAGGTGATAAAACACCAACCGTCGTTTTAGTTACCCAACAGTATTCTTATGGACAGATGGGAAAACTATTTCCGCTTACCAAACATGATTGCAAAATAAGCACCAAAGAAAAATTGCTTTTGTTTGGTGTATAGCATTTGAGGTATTTTTTTAGAGTAGAACTCTGCATTAAGCCCCACTTCAATGGCACTTACCAGTTCATTCAGTTTACCATAGTCAAACCTTACTGCTGGTTTTAAATAAAGGCCGGGGGTAAGTTTTAAATCTTTCCAGCCGGTACCCAAACCAGGGCCCGCTGTAGCCATTGAAGGATTATAAGAATTTACAAAAAGCAAGCTGTCTGGTGAATCATACTTTACATAAGTTCTGGTTCCGTTTTTATCTACTTCCACTTCGTAAGGCCGCAATAAACCTAAAACAATACCGCCGCCCACATTACCGGATACACTTACACCATTTTTATTGCTTTTGTTACCAAGCAACCATTGCAATTGTGCCCCAATTTTAACCGGGTAAAAAAAGTTAAGCTTGCCGTAAATGAAAGGGAACGATGGTGAATAAGGATTAGTTTGTTTATCTTCTTTGTTATGCTTACGCTCAGCAATTTCCAATTGGTACAGCATTGTTTTGCGGATCGATTTAGCCCTGCCAATTTCAAAAAAACCACCATACCCGTCATTAATCAGCTTAAGTCCGTAAACAGTTTGCTTTTTATATGCAATCACGCCCTCTTCCTCCTGCTTAATCAGGGCATCTACTTTTTTACGCTTCTCTTCTTTTTTTGCTTTTTTCCTGTTTTCTTTTTCCTGTGCAAATACTCCGGCAGAGATTGAGCAAGCCACCAGTATGAATAGTAATTTTTTCATGTCTATTGTTTACTTACGTAAATTTATGCAAAAATATGTTGTAGTTGGTAAAGATGATACTTTTGACCAAATAACCGCTGCATTTAACAAAAATTAAAACATAAAATTATGACGGCTACTGTTGTTTATAAAGGCGACCTGCGTTGCGAATGCACCCACTTGCAAAGCGGTACTATAATTGAAACCGATGCACCAACTGATAATAAAGGCAAAGGCGAACGTTTTTCGCCAACAGATACGGTTTGCGTGGCACTGGCAACCTGTGTAATCACCACCATGGGCATTAAAGCCAATGATATGAAAATTGACCTTAGAGGAACCTCCATTGAGGTAACCAAACACATGCTTGCCGACCCCAGGAGGATTGGCAGAATTGATGTGGTATTAAAATTTCCTGCCACACTGCAACTGGATGAAAAGGATAAGGTTATTTTACAGAGAACCGGCGATAATTGTCCCGTAGCAAAAAGTTTGCACCCTGATTTGAATGCAAATATCGAATATCGTTGGTAAGCTTATCTTTAAAAAATTAACCTGATTATTGTGTAAAGTATAAACAGCAATTGAATTACAATAAATGCCAGTATTAATACGGTAAAGAAAATACTTGTTCCATCATATTGGTAAAATGATTGCCAGCTTGAATAATCATAATACTGCCGTGGCTTCATGGGTGCATTTGTCCAACCCGGAACGATGAAATTGAAAATGAAGAAAAAGATCAACAATAAAAGGGTTGCATTTACATGTGCAGCAAGTATTTTTTTATTACCGCTTTTTCTTGCCCGTAACGAGAAATGACATAAATAAAGTATCCAGCAAAATAAAAGGATCACTATGCCAAAATGAAAACCGCTGATTACGAAATAGGTATCGTGAAGATGAAAATCGAGTGCTGAATTGCTGAAAAGAAATTTCTCAATCAGTAATAGAAGAAATGGAATTATTAACAACCAACTTTCTATCCTTAAAAACTTTTTCATACCTGATTCCAATTACTAATTACTTTTCACCTCTTCCACCTGCAACTCATCCCATGGCGTAGTGCCATCTTTGTCTCTTTTAAAAATAAAATCATTACCTGACAAAATTACCATTTCGGCTGTGGTATAAATTTTGCAACCATCCATTAAGTGGCCGCCAATGGTTTTACCCGTGCTGTCGCTGATGCCGATGTGAATGTGTGAACCGTTAACCGATACAGTTCCTGTTAAACTTACAATTTCAAAATGACCACTATCGCTGCTGCCATTTGGTTGGTTGGCAAAACGAATGGTATAATTGGTCAGGCTGCCGACACAGGTACTGATCCATCCTGCTTTAATTTGCTTTTCGGTAACTAGCTTTTGTATTTCCTGCTTCAGGTCTTGCCCGGGCTTTAAGCGAAAGGCATAAGCTTTGATAGCATCCATTGGCTGTTGGTTTTTGTGTTGGCATGAAGATAATACAAACAGCAGCAAGGTAAAAGACAAAGCTCTTGAGAAATATGATAACATCATAAAATTAAAATGGGGATTGTTAAACTTAGTTAAACAAAAATTGTTTTGCAAACTAACTAAAATAACTTTGCGTATATATAACAAACTATAAAAAATGTTTAAATCGATATTATTGGGAGCGATGATTTTTTCAGGATTATTTTCGTTTGCCCAAAAGGATACCGACAATAAAATAAAAAAGGAGAATAAAAAAATGACCAATGCAAAATTAGACACTGCCACATTTGGCACAGGGTGTTTCTGGTGTACCGAAGCCGTATTTCAACAACTGGAAGGTGTGGAAAGCGTTACCAGCGGCTATAGTGGCGGCACTGTGGTTAACCCCACTTATGAAGAAGTATGCAGCAAAACAACCGGCCATGCCGAATGTTTAAATGTGGTGTACGATTCTTCAAAAATTACGTTTGATGAACTGCTGGAAGTATTTTGGCAGGTGCACAACCCTACTACATTAAACAGGCAGGGTGCCGATGTTGGCCCTCAATACCGCAGTGTGATCTTTTACCATAATGAAGAACAAAAAACAAAAGCAGAAAAATATAAAACAGCGCTGGATAAAAGCGGTGCATGGGATAGTCCTATTGTAACCACGTTAGAAAAATTTGAAGTTTTCTATCCCGCAGAAGCTTATCATCAAAATTATTACAACACTCATAGCAACCAGGGCTATTGCCAGTTTGTAATAAGGCCCAAGCTGGATAAGTTTGAGAAAGTGTTTAAGAATAAGCTGAAGAAGCACTAGGCTACTTTCGATGATTAACAGCGTGAAGAAAATATTCAATGCTCAATGTTCAACAATCAATGCTCAAGGAAAGGCAGGTGCATTATGGTTTTGTACTCAGCAGTAACTTTAGTGCTGTTGACCTGTGCATTTCCCTTGAATATTGAGCATTGAAAATTGATTATTGAAGATTTCAGGAAAGCTGCCGACCTGCATTATATTTTACTTTCATGAAGCTTCCTGTCATTAATTTTTATTCAATCTTCGTTCTTCTTAGTTCCAATAAATTCAAACTATTGGGAGGAAAGTTTTTGATATTGGTATGCACCAGGTGAATGGCCATATCATACCAAAGCGGTACCACCGGCGCATCAGCGATAATGAGTCGGTCCATTTGCTGGTAAAGTGTATACCGAATGCTGTCATTTTTTTCGGCAATGGCTTTTTCATACAGCACATCATAGGCCGGATTTTTATACCGGGTATAATTGGGTGGTGCAGGATTTTTACTATAGAAAACACTCAGGTAATTTTCTGCATCCGGGTAATCGGCTATCCAACTGCCGCGAAAAAATAAGGCTTGCGATTTTGATGTTTGTTCCAGCAACAAACTTTTTTGCACCACTTCCACTTCAATATTAATTCCAATTTGCCGCAGTTCGTTGGCAATATAACTTCCTAAATCGCCGTAAATGGGGATGGTGAGTAATTTTATAGCGGGTAAATTTTTACCATCGGGATAACCAGCTTCAATTAAAAGTTGCTTTGCTTTGGCAACATTATATTGATATCCTTTTACATTTACCGAATCAAAAGAAGGTAAACCGCAAGGCACAAAACCACTCTCTGCAACAATACCAATAGAATTGCGCAAATACAACATCATCTTTCTTCTGTCGAAACCATAGTTGATAGCCTGCCGTATTTTTAGTAAATGCAAAGGAGAATTTTTAACCAACTCATTTTGATCATCCACCAAAATACCCAGGTATTCAATGTTGAGATAAGGTTGTTTTTGCAATTCAATTTTACCTTCCCATATTTTTTTCAGGTTACCCGTTTTGGTTAACACTTCATCTTTAAAAGAAGGATCGATATCATCAATAAAATCCAAACGGTTTTGCTGAAACTCTAAAAACTCTGTGGCTTTACTATCGTAAAAAGAAACTTTGATACCATCTAAATACGGCAAAGATCTTCCGGTGCTATCCTTCTCAAAATAATGTGCATTCTTTTTTAGCACCAATGCCTGCCCTTCTTCCCATGCCACAAAACTAAAAGGCCCGCTACCTACCGGGTGTCGGCGAAAGTCATGGCCATATTTTTCCACCGCCTCCCTGGGTACAACAGAACAATACTGCATACTTAAAATACCCAATATGGATTGAAACGGCCGGATGAGTTTTAATTGAAAAGTGGTGTCGTCAAGCGCTTTAAATCCATCTTCAGAATCAACACGGTTGTTGAATATCCAGGCACCGGGGCTGGCGGTATTTTTATCAACAATTCTTTTAAAACTGTATTCCACATCGTGTGCCGTAAGTTTCCTGCCTTTGCCATTGGCAAAGCAATCGTCATCGGCAAAAAAAACACTGTCCCTTAAATGAAAAGTAAAAGTAAGGTTGTCATCAGCAATAGTCCATCGTTTGGCCAATGATGGTGCAATCTCCATGGTACTATCAATTTCTACTAAAGTATTGTACACCTGGTGTACTGCCCACATCACCTGTTTATTTTTTGCAAAAGCAGGATCAAGAGAGGCAAGGCCGCTGCTTTCGTTGTAGTGAAATATTTTTTTATCGGGATGCCGGTGCGTATTGCAGGAAGCTGTGCTAATGAATAATGCAATAACGAATAATGGATAATTTTTTATGCCTGAAATAGGATGCTTTTTTAAAAGGTAACTTAATGATGAATGGAATTGTTTTACAGGCATAGTTCAATATATTCGTCATAAATTTAGGCAATCATAAATAAACCTGTCAAAAGATGTTTCCATTTAAAAAAGCATTGGCTGTTTTTACAGCATTATTCATTATTCAATTATCACTTATCAATTTATCGGCGCAGCCATTAAAACCACTGAAGCCATTTACCCATGCTGATACTTTGCGTGGCAGTTATGGCCCTTCCAGGGATTGGTGGGATGTATTGAAATATGATCTGCATGTGAAGTTTGATATCGTGGATAGTACGATTAGTGGTGTCAATGTCATTCAAATAAAGGTGTTGAAAAAAGGCGACATTATGCAAATTGATTTGCAAGAGCCGATGATTCTAGATAAATGTTATTTCTCTACTGAAAACACATTTCCGCAACATTATAATCAAGCTCCTGAGATTAACCCAAAAGAAATTAGAAAGGATGGTAATGCTTATTTCATAAAAGTTCATCCTGCTTTAACTTCCCCAAAATCAGGAATATATTTCCTAACCGTTGAATACCACGGCAAACCCCGTATTGCCCGCCGCCCACCATGGGATGGAGGATTGATATGGAAAAAAAGTAAAGACGGCAGCCCATGGGTAAGCATTGCCTGCCAGGGCTTAGGCGCCAGCGTATGGTATCCGTGCAAAGACCATCAAATCGATGAGCCTGATAGTGCAGAAATGCACATTACCTGCCCCGATAGTTTAATGTGCGTGGGCAATGGCCGCTACCGTGGCAAGATCGTTAATGGTGATGGTACCGCCACTTACGATTGGGCTGTTACTGAACCTATCAATAACTATTGCATCATTCCCTACATTGGTAAATACGTTCACTTTGGTGAAGTATTCAAAGGAGAAAAGGGTGATCTGGATATGGACTATTGGGTGCTGGAAGAAAATTTAGAAAAAGCCAAAGTACATTTTGCTGATGCACCACGAATGATGAAAGCATTTGAACATTGGTTTGGCCCCTATCCGTTTTATGCAGATGGTTACAAATTAGTGGATGCACCACATTTAGGTATGGAACACCAAAGCGCTACGGCTTATGGCAATGGTTATCAGAATGGCTATTTGGGCAGAGACCAGAGCAGCACCGGCTGGGGCTTAAAATGGGATTTTATCATTGTGCATGAAAGCGGCCACGAATGGTTTGCCAACAACGTTACCAGTAAAGATATTGCAGACATGTGGATACATGAAGGTTTTACCAATTACAGCGAAACCCTGTTCACTGATTTCTGGTATGGTAAAGAAGCAGGTAATGGGTATTGTATTGGTACAAGAAGAGGCATAAGAAACGATATCCCTATTATTGGCCCTTACAATGTAAACCAGGAAGGCAGTGGCGATATGTATCCCAAAAGCGGCAATATGCTGCACACCATCCGCCAGGTAATTAATGATGATGAAAAATTCAGGATGATATTAAGGGGAATACAAAAAACTTACTACCACCAAACAGTAACTACAAAACAGATCGAAGATTATATCAGCAAAGAAAGCAAGATCGATTTCAGCAAAGTATTTGATCAGTTTTTAAGAACAACTAAAATTCCTCAGTTGGAGTATAAGATTGAAGGAACTAAAGTCTCGTTCCGGTATGATAGCAGCGTTGTAAAAGGTTTTAACTTGCCACTTAAAGTTTCTTTTGGCAAAGAAGATAAAAGTGAAGAATGGATAAAGCCAGCCACAACATGGCAATCCATGAGCTTAGGCAACTGGTACAATAAAACAACCTTTGTAGTGAATCCTAATTTTTATGTGAAAGTGAAAAAAGTAGAGTGATATTGATAGTTTGCTGAATTAGCACTTACAGTGCAAATTTTTGGAACACTGATTTTTAAGATGATGATGATTTATTATGATTGATCAATGCAAAATGATTGATCAATGCAAATCTTAACCATCATAATAATCAGCGTTCCGGTTTACCAGCCGTAGGCGGTTTTAAACACATCAATCAAATTACTGTCAATAAAAAAGGGTGCCCTTCGGCTCCCTTTTAATTTTCATAGCAAATAATTTACTGCTGTGTCACTCTTCCCCCGCTGATATATTTTCTGTTGTAATAATCTTCATCCAAACTATTAATGGTTACACCACCATGCACGCTGCTGTGTACAAAATAACCATTGGCTAAATAAACCCCCACATGGCTCACACCACCTCTGGTATTAAAAAACACCAAGTCGCCTTCTGTTAAATTTTCCCTGTCAACTTTGTCGCACATTGCATACTGATCCCTTGCAGTTCTTGGCATGGTAAGGCCATAGGTCTCATTGAGTAATGCGCCAGTAAACGCACTGCAGTCAATTCCTTTTTTGGTAGTGCCCCCGTAATGATAACGTGTTGCCCACCAATTTTCAATAACTGCATACAATTTAGTATTGGTAATCAGTTCCACGTCAACATCCATTAGCTGGGCGTACTTAAATTGTAAAGCCGTACAACTTTCAATAAAAGCGCTACTGGCGGTATTGTTTTTAGCAGTTGATCTGTAATTAAGTTTTGTAACTGTTGCAGGCGCAGTATTGCTTACCGCAGGTTTGGTAGCCCATACGTCTGGTTCTGCAGTGGCCTGGGCGTCACGCTTTATTTCGATGCCTTCAATAAATTGTACAGATTTTTTTTGAGGTACAGTAAACTTAACCGTGTTTACGGAAGTTTGAGCTGTTACGGATATTGATGTTCCTGAAAAGATGCCAGCGGCAACAGAAACAAAAAATAAATTTTTCATACGTAAACTTGTTGGGGTTTAAGCGTATGTACAACTTAATCTTGTGTTCTTTGGTCGTCTGATTATTCCTAAATTACGCTGTTTATCTACTCCTTCCTGTGAACCTTGTCCTACAAACTAATTAATAAATGAATTTTTCTAATGCCCGGCAAAGTTACGCCCCATTACCGGTATATGCAAGCTTTTGGGGTCTTTTTATTGATCCCAGATAGTTAACGTATTGACTGTAAAATAATTGTGTAGAGGTTCGTGAATGGTGAATGGTGAATCGTGAATGGTGAATTTTCGTGCGTAAACCTGGGTCGCTGACCATTCACCACTATGAATTTTTGTCTTTGCCAATACTGATTTTTCTAAGTGTGGTTTCATCAGCATCAAACTGAAAATAAATATACAGGCCTTTGTAGGCAAGCCGGTAATTGTGTTCCATATAGCTCTCCGTTTGTTTAAAGTCCTTCAATTTTTCTTTAACTGTTTTCCATGATAGGTTGGGTGATATCTTCAGCTTTTCGATTTGCAATTTGCCCGAAAAAAAGCCTTTGGGCGTTACTGCGTTGGTATCGCCGGTAGAAATAAAGAATTGTATTTCTGATAACACCCCGGTGCCCACATTATCTTTAGAGGTTTCAAACAGCACAATACCATAATCATCATAAGAGTGGGTGGTATTGAACCCTGCCCTTCTGCGGTCATTGATGCCTAATGCCATGCTTACGGCATCCTGGCGCCAGCCATCGGTAACAATAGCCTTATCAATAGTGAATTTGCCGCCCTTTATAATCGCCGTAATTTTCTCTGCCGATGGCTGACCTATTAAGGTTGTAAGGGAAAAAAGAAACATTATTGCAATAAGTAGCTGTTTCATTATATTAAAGTTTGCATCAAAAATAGCTTTAACACAAAGTTGGTCAATACCCTCCAACTGGTATATTTAAAAAACGGGTTGGCTTGTTGTGGAAAAAACAACAGGCATCAACTGGCTTAAAGAACGATATTTGTACCCCAACCTGAAGGAGGATTTTGCGGTAATAAAAATTGGCAAAAACATTTCTATTTTGAGATTGCAACTTAAGGTTGGATGATGAAACAAATAATCTTTAAAACTAAGGTCTTTCCAACAACACTGTCGGGAAGAAAACAAGGATATGAAATTTTCTCACTTACACGTACACACACAATTCTCTTTACTGGATGGCGCTGCCTCTATAAAGAACCTGTATAAAAAAGCGATTGCAGATGGTATGCCTGCACTGGCCATCAGCGATCATGGCAATATGTTTGGGGCCTTTGAATTTGTGAAAGAAGCACACAATCATAAAAATGCTGATGGATCATTAAAAGTAAAACCCGTGGTGGGCTGCGAGTTTTATATCACTACCGACAGGCACCGCAAAACTTTCAGCAAAGAAGAAAAAGATCCCCGGCATCACCAGATTCTTTTAGCCAAAAACGAACAGGGCTATAAAAACTTAGTGAAGCTTACATCATTGGGCTACATCGAGGGGATGTACAGCAAATATCCGCGTATTGATAAAGAACTGATTCATAAATATCATGAAGGGTTAATTGCCACTACCTGCTGCCTGGGTGCACTGGTGCCCCAAACCATTTTAAAACATGGCGAAGAAGAAGGCGAAAATGAATTTAAATGGTGGCTGAATATTTTTCAGCAGGATTATTATATTGAGCTGCAACGCCACGGCATACCCGACCAGGAAAAAGTAAATGCCGTACTGCTAAAATTTGCCAAAAAATATAATGTAAAAGTTATTGCCAGCAATGACAGTCATTATGTTGACCAAAGTGATTTTAATGCACACGATATTTTACTTTGCATCAACACCGGCGAAAAGCAGGCTACGCCTGCCAACCGTGAGTTTAGTGATGATGACGTATCGATAAAAAACAAACGCTTTGGATTTCCTAACGACCAGTTTTATTTAAAGAACACTGCCGAAATGATAAAAGTGTTTGAAGATCTGCCGGAGGCGATTGATAACACCAACGAGATCGTTGATAAAATTGATGTACTTAATTTAAAGAAAGAAATTTTATTACCTTTTTTTGAAGTACCTGCCAACTACAAATCGCAGGATGATTATTTAGAGCACTTGACCTGGAGCGGTGCAAAAGAAAGATATAAAATACTCACGCCCGAAAGTGAAGAACGTTTGCAATTTGAACTGGGTGTGATCAGGAAGATGGGATTTGCCGGTTACTTTTTAATTGTAAGTGATTTTATAAAACATGGCAGGGATATTGGTGTATTTATTGGCCCCGGCCGTGGTTCTGCTGCAGGCAGTGCGGTGGCTTATTGCATTGGCATTACCAATATTGATCCTATAAAATACAATTTACTGTTCGAAAGATTTTTGAATCCCGAGCGTAAAAGTATGCCCGATATTGATACGGATTTTGATGATGACGGAAGGCAAAAGGTAATTGATTATGTGGTACAGAAATATGGCAAGAACCAGGTGGCACAAATCATTACTTATGGTACCATGGCTGCCAAAAGCAGTATTGCCGATGTATCAAGGGTGATGGACCTGCCATTAACAGAAAGTCGTGCTTTATCCAAACTGGTTCCGGAAAGGCCGGGCATTAATTTAAAAAGATTATTGCATGCGCCATTCTCCACCAAAGAAGCAAAGAATGGTGAAAAATCCTTAGAAGAAAAAGAAGCACTGCAGGCAGATGACCTTGAAAATGTAAAACAGCTGAGGGCTATTTATGCAGGCTCCGATTTGCGGAGCACCATCCTGCATGAAGCAGAAATTTTAGAAGGCTCGGTACGCAACACGGGCATACATGCGTCAGCTATCATCATCGCTCCTAAAGACCTTACCGAACTTTTACCCGTTGCCACTTCTAAAGAAAGTGAATTATGGTTAACTCAAATAGAAGGCAATTCTATTGAAGAAGCTGGTGTAATTAAAATGGACTTTTTAGGATTGAGGACATTGAGCATTTTAAAAACTGCACTCTCGTTGATCAAACAAAACCATGGCGTAAGTATTGATATTGATTATATTCCTTTAGATGACGAAAAAGCCTACCAGCTATACCAGCGTGGCGATACCAATGGTACATTCCAGTTTGAAAGTGCCGGCATGCAAAAATATTTACGGGAACTGAAGCCGGATAAATTTGATGACCTGATTGCGATGAACGCTTTATACCGGCCCGGCCCCATGAGTTATATCCCCGATTATATTGATCGTAAGCATGGCAAAAAACAGGTGGAATATGATTTGCCTGATATGGAGGAACACCTGAAAGAAACTTATGGTATTACGGTGTACCAGGAACAGGTGATGTTACTGAGCCAAAAGTTAGCGGGCTTTAGCAAAGGTGATGCGGATGTATTGCGTAAAGCCATGGGTAAAAAACAAATTGCGGTGCTGAATAAAATGAAGGCGCAATTTATTGATGGTGCAACAACAAAAGGCCATCCTGCAGATAAGCTGGAAAAGATATGGGTGGATTGGGAAGCTTTTGCACAATATGCATTTAATAAATCGCACAGTACCTGTTATGCATTTGTTGCTTATCAAACCGCGTATTTAAAAGCCCACTACCCCAGCGAATACATGGCCGCAGTGTTGAACCATGCCGGCAGCATTGATAAGATCACTTTCTTTATGGAAGAATGTAAACGCATGGGTTTAAAAGTGCTTGGCCCTGATATTAATGAAAGCCAGAATGGTTTTGCTGTAAACAAAAAAGGCGAGATCCGTTTTGGTTTCAGCGGATTAAAAGGGGTGGGTGAAAAAGCCATTGAAGATATTATTATTGAAAGGGATAAGCACGGTCATTTCAAAAGTATTTTCGACCTGGCCAAACGCTGCAATCAAAAATCAGTGAATAAAAAATCAATGGAAAGTCTTGCCTATAGCGGTGCTTTCGATTGCTTTACCGATATCATCCGGGCGCAATACTTTTATGCTGCACCCGGCGACGTTAGTGGTTTAGAAAAGATCATTAAGTTTGGTAACGTATTTCAATCACAGTCTGCCAGCACCACCAACACTTTATTTGGCGATTTGGTGATGCCTGAAATTATGCCGCCAAAATTATCCGTCTGCGAGCCATGGCCATTGGTGCAGCAATTAGATTATGAGAAAGAAGTTACCGGCATGTACATCAGCGGTCATCCGTTAGACAATTATAAATTTGAACTGAAACACTATAACATTACGCCGCTGGCAGATTATGTGGAATTTAAAAACAACGTGAACAGTAATCCTAATCCGGCAAAACAATTTCGTGTGGCGGGTTTGGTAATTGATGCGGCACACCGCCTTACCAAGACCGGCAAAAATTTTGGTATCTTAACCATTGAGGATTTTACCGGCAAGGCCGAATTTATGTTGTGGAGTGAAGATTACGTCAAGTACCAGAACTACCTGGAAAAAGGCATGATCGTACTGGTAGAAGGTGGTTTTAAACAACGGTACAACAGCCAGGAATATCAGTTTAACCTTAGCAGGATACATTTGTTAGAAACTGTAAAGACCAACCTTACCAAACAGGTGATCATCGATGTGCAGCCACAGTTTATTAATACTGATTTTGTAAATTTTATCGACCAGAATATTAAAGCTAACCCTGGTAAAACATCCATCAAGTTCAATGTAAAAGACTTACGTAATAATCATAAAGTGGGTATGTACAGCCTTGAAAAAGGTTTTACCATGAATGATGAAATGGCGCTGTTTTTAAATGATAATGTGGATGTGGAAGTGAGTGTGGTAACTTCTTAGGTGTCGGACGGCTCAAAGCCGTCATGACACCTAAGAAGGCGTCTGACGGTTTGGAACCGTCCGACGCTGGTGGGGCATTTTCGAAATCAGAAAATTATTGATGCCGTGGTGGCATAATACTACTTGCATATTGGCACATTAACAGTATGTGGATATGTCATTACAGCACATTAACCGGATTGGACTTAAATTTGCCCTCTTTCTTAAAAATTAAAATAAAAATATATTATGGCACACGAATTCACAGATGCAAACTTTAAGACAAATGTTTTAGACAGCGATAAATTAACCGTTATTGATTTTTGGGCAGAATGGTGCGGTCCCTGCCGTGCAATAGGCCCCGTAATTGAAGAGCTGAGTAAAGAATACGAAGGCAAGGTTAATATTGGTAAAGTAAATGTTGACCACAATCCACAGGTTTCTATGAACTATGGTATTACCAGCATTCCTGCTATCCTTTTTGTAAAAGGTGGCCAGGTAGTTGATAAATTGGTAGGTGCCCAACCAAAAGCCAACTTTGTAAAAAAGATAGAAGCTTTAAAATAATTGAACCGTTTTACTGCAATAAAAAAATCTCCCCCGACAGGATTGTTGGGGGAGATTTTTTTATATTGAAATAAGGCGGTGTTTTTTTATTCAAACGGCAATAAAGGCTCCGGATGTACATCTTTTATAGCGTTAGGATCATGCTTGTATTTGAATAATAGTAAAAATAATATGGCAATTACAAAAGCGTATGCGGCAAATGAAAACCAAATGTCCTGCCAGTTTTTCAATCCTGTTGCATCAGTAAAATGATCTACAATTTTACCGGCAAATAATCCGCCAAGAATAGCTCCTAAACCATTTGTCATTAACATAAACAGGCCTTGTGCGCTGGCTCTGATGCTTGGTTTAGATTCTTTATCGACGAACAATGAACCTGAGATATTGAAAAAATCAAAGGCCATACCATAAACAATCATCGACAGCAGCAACAGCCATAAACCAGATCCCGGATTTCCTATTCCGAATAAACCAAATCTTAATACCCAAGCAACCATACTAATAAACATTACCCATTTAATACCAAAGCGACGCAGGAAAAATGGTATAGCAAGAATAAAGAGCGTTTCAGAATATTGAGAAAGTGAGATCAGAATATTGCTGTGTTTCACTGCAAAACTTTCCGCATATTGGGGCATTTTTGCAAAGTCACCCAAAAAAGGATTACCAAACATATTCGTGATCTGCAATGCGGCACCTAAAAACATGGCAAACAAAAAGAACTTAGCCATGATGGAGCTTTTAAACAACTGAAATGCATCCAGGCCTAATCGACTTGCAAAAGATTTTTTTTCTATTGATTTACTCACTTCAACAGGGGGCATGCTAAAGCTGTACAAACCTGTACATAGTGCAGCCGCTGCAGCAAAATAAAACTGGTGGTTATTCTTTGTCCATCCAAACAGATCAACTGCTGTCTCTGCAGCAATAAAACCTATGGTTCCAAAAAAACGTATGGGCGCAAAAGATTTTTGTATATCAATATTATTTTTACTGAGCAAACTGTACGAAACAGAATTGCTCAGGGCAATGGTAGGCATATAGAAACAACTTACTAAAAAAATTGCCCAATACATGTCACCTGCATTTGTAACTGTACTGGCATAATACAAAGCTGCACCACCGAGTATATGACAAATACCCAAAACAATTTCGGCCCTCAGATACTTATCCGCAAGAATACCCATTAAAGCAGGCATAAATAAAGATGCCCAACCCATCGTGCCATAGGTATTGCCTATTTTTGAACCAATATTGGCCTCGGAACCAAAGTTTACAAACATATATCCGCCTAATGAAATAAGCCATATCCCCCATACAAAAAATTGTAAAAAACTCATTACCGTAAGGCGAAACTTAATACCCATATTGCGTTTAGTTTAGATTGGGAAGATATACATTTATTCAGTAAAAATTACACAGCTTCTAATTTCACTGTACTAAAAATGTTGAAGGCTGCTTTCGCAAAATATTTACATACCTGCCAAATTGCTTTCCCGGTTTCCATTTTGGCGATTTTTTTATTACACGAATCAGTTCGGCTTCTGCTCCAAATCCCGCTGATGATTCTGCTGTTATGTCATCGAGGCTACCGTCTGTGGTAACCACAAAAGTTACAATTGCAGTATACGTCCCATTTGGCGCTCCTTTTTCTGACGGTACAAGTGCATTAAGGTTCTTCTTAAGAAAATTTCCCCATGCCACATCTCCCCCGGGAAATTCCGGTTCAATTTTTTCCCTGGTAAAAACAGAATCTGTTTTTACTACAACACCGTTATTGCCATAACTTTTAAACAATCCCTTTTGCCTATAAAAATACACTTCACTTTGCAGGACACCATCTTCTGAAAAATTCTTTTCTTCAAAAGTATTTTGCAAACTGTCGGTAAAACTATAATTAGCTACACCATTACTTTTGAAACCATGTATGAAACTTGCAAACTTTACCCTAATGCCTTTTTCGTAAATAATAGAATCCGTTTTTAATCCTTTTTTATCATATTGCTGCCAAAGGCCCTGCATCTCACCGTTATCATAATTACCTTCTTTTTCCAGCACCGCATTAATATAATAGGATTGAAATAATCCCTGCGGCATGTTTAATGCAGAATCGGAGTAATGTACCGACATCAATAAAAAGCCTGTTTGATTGACGAAATAATCTACTTTGATCAGTCCGTTATCATTAAACCCTTTTCCGCTTACAATGGCATTAGCCTTGCTGCAGGGATTTAAATCTTTATCGAAGTAATAAACGTACTGGTATTGCTGGCTAAAAGTTGTTGAAACAAAGAAGAAACAAAAGAGGCAAAAAATAAACAGTTTAAGTTGCACAAGAAAAGTTTAGGGTGAGTAATTGCAATAAAAGGGAATGCGTAGTGAAGATAAATAATCTTCTTAAAACTTGCCCTGCGGTTTAGCTTTATCGCCGTAAATTTGCAAAAAATAAACCGATGAACAGTTCAGTAGATATTTTGATCAGTACCACAGCAGATCATGACTTAAAAAACATTGCCCAAAAAGTAAAAGCCGGCACAAGAATTACCGACGAAGAATGTTTAACGCTTTTTGACAAAGGCAGCCTTTCCTTTGTGGGTGCGCTGGCCAATTTCATTAGGGAAAAACTGCATGGCGATAAAACTTATTTCAACCGTAATTTTCATATTGAACCTACCAATGTTTGTGTGTTCAGTTGCAAGTTTTGCAGCTACAGCCGTCTGTATGCCAATAAAGAAGAAGGCTGGGAACTGAGCATTGATCAAATGCTGGACATTGTAAAATCTTACGATGGCAAACCCATTACCGAAGTACACATTGTAGGTGGTGTGCATCCTAAAATGAACATGGATTATTTTATCGAACTGATGCAAAAGATAAAAGCCCATCGCCCCGAACTGCATGTAAAAGCATTTACTGCAGTGGAACTGGATTATATGTTCCGCAAAGCAAAACTTACTACTGCCGAGGGCATGAAAAAATTACACGAAGCTGGTTTGGATAGTTTGCCTGGTGGCGGTGCAGAAATTTTTCATCCGGAAATAAGGGAACAGATTTGCGCTGATAAAGTAGATGCTGATGGC
>Ga0302164_10000289_pt1 | contig 18081 bp, 21 predicted proteins | sample I_Fen_E3_1_FD_193500 | JGI IMG/M metagenome (GOLD analysis project Ga0302164, IMG submission 193500) | Peat permafrost microbial communities from Stordalen Mire near Abisko, Sweden - I_Fen_E3_1 | ecosystem: Environmental > Terrestrial > Soil > Wetlands > Permafrost | place: Sweden: Abisko...
GGCTCTAATGGGCGCAGCTGCAACCATCGCAGGGGCCGCAGAGGACTTAGAATCTGATACAGGTTCAATGAGTAACCCTAACTCACAAGTTCAGCTAGCACCTCAGATGGGAAACCTTCACAGAATTTTTAACAAGGCTATATCCGGGGAACCAGTACAGATGGGTACCCTAGCAGGTATAGCAGGTTCAGTGGCATTTGTCCTAATAGGTTCAGTACATTTACCAGTTATTATGTCGATAGCTGCTGGTGGATTTGTTGCAGCACTTTTCCATACCGCATTTGCAACAACATCTTACTTAGGTAGGATTACCGGTCAATCTCAGTTTCATCAACCAGTATTCTTAGATGTTATTACCAGCCACTTAGGACCAATAGCAGGACATGGATTTATAGTAACATTTAGTATTGTAGGATTATCATATCTCATGACATTACCAGTCACAGGATTCAACCACCCATTCCCACTACCACTCTTAGCAGTGCTATGGGGTATAACAATAGGTGCAATCGGTTCATCAACTGGAGATGTTCACTATGGTGGTGAAAGGGAATACCAAACATACCCATTCGGTGGAGGTATACCTGTAAGAATTCACGGTGACATCACAACCATGGCAGAACTAGGTGCAAGAAACTCTCTTGACGTTGTTCATTTCTGTGCTAAATACGGAGGACCTGTTACAGGTTTCTGTTTTGGAACAATAGTATTCTTTAGCTTCTGGACCACAGTGGTATTTGGAGCAGCTGGAGGTATTGTAGCAAGTCTTGTAATAATTTTAGCAATTATTATAATCAACAACAGAATAGAGGTTTTCGCAAGAGACAGATATGGACCATACTTAGAGTGAGATTGATAAGGAGGTATTATGATGGATCCATTATTATTAATCGGCGCTATAACCGTTGGAGGAGTTCTCATTGGTGGAGGTGTACACTTCATACCAGTGGGTGGAGCCCCAGCAGCGATAGCAACAGCTACAGGTGTTGGTACAGGTACAGCTATGCTTGCAGCAGGTGGAGGTATGACTGGACTTATTACAGCAGCAGCATTGACAGGACAGCCATTATGGCTTATACTGGCAGGTGGAGCGGTAGGTTCAAGTATCATGCTTGGAATCACCATGCTTGTAGGTAACCTCGTATACGTATGGGGTGTAGGATGTGTACCCGCATCAGCAAAAATTGAATATGACCCAATTACCAAATATGAACAGAGTAAATTTGTAACCCCTGGTACTGAAGGTCACGGAATTCCTACAGTATGTTTTGTCAGTGGAATAATTGGAGGAGCATTAGGTGGAATTGGTGGAGGACTAATTTACTGGGGTTTATACCAGCAATTATCTGTACTGCCTGGCTATCAAGCATCTATTTCAGCAGTTTCTGGAGTATCCATAGGTGCAGCCACAGTTGCAGCAATATTTGCTGTGGGTATTTTCTTCGTCAATGCAGTTATAGCATCTTACAACATAGGTGGTACAATTGAAGGATTCCACGACCCTAAATTCAAAAGACTCCCACGTGGAGCATTAGCATGCATAGTTGCATCTTTTGCTACAGGTTTGATTGCAATATTACTACTTAACGGAGGTGTATTCTAATGTCAGATGAAGGAATATCCCACACAAGAATATTAGCATTAGGAGTAGTAGGAGGACTTATAGGAATATATCTTACACCATACAACCCAATATTAGGCCCATTACTTGCTTCATTAGGAGCAGTTTGTGCCATAGTATGGGGAGCTGACGCCATTAGAAGCCTTGCAAGCTACGGTTTAGGTACAGGTGTACCTTCAATAGGGTATATGTCACTTGCAATTGGTATAATAGGCGTTGTAGCAGGTCTTGCAGCCGGTGTTTATATCGGTATGCCAATTTTAGGTCCTATAATAGGATTTATACTTGCAATGATACTTGGAGGAATAGTTGCTTTCCTAGGTAGAAGAGTTATTGGAATGAAAATACCTATTCTTTTAAGTGGTACAGTTCAACTTGCAGGTGCTTCTGCACTATCAGTTCTAGGATTTTCAGCAGCATTAGCTGGAAACTACACAATGGCTCCAATATTAGCCAGTGTAATATCAACAGGATTCATAGCACTCCTGTTCATAATGAACACAATGGCAATTCAGCATCCATTCAACGCATGTTTAGGTCCAAACGAAGACCAGGTAAGAACGCTAAAATTAGCCGCAACCACCGCTTTCATGTCAATGGCAATTATAGGAGTTATTGGAGTTGGCTTTACCAAAGCATGGTGGATAATAGCCATAATTGGTGCTATAGGGTGGTTCATATCAATGAGAGCCTTTTTAGACGCAGCATTAGATAGTGCGGCATCAGTTAAATGGTCTGGACTCTGGCCAAAAGAGGACGAACAGTAAGGAGGAAGCAAAATGGTAGAAATGTTACCTTTAGTAAAAATAGCTCCTGAACTCAACTTAACATTAGATCCTTCAACAGGAATGGTTGGAGCATCTTTAGGTAGAGAAGTCCTAATTTTATCCATGGACACAATAAACGAGCAAATAACAGAATTAGAGGCTGCAGCAAACGATATATATCATGCCCTAGATCCTAGCACAACTTCCGAAGGTTCATACCCCGGAAGGGAAGGAGTTTACCTAACAGCAGGTAAGCTTACTAACATGGTTTATGGATTTATATTAGGGCTTGTACTGCTAGTTGCCCTATTATTATAGGAGGTGTTAAATTGGCAGATAAAAAATCACCCGCAGAAGGATGGCCTGTAATAAACGGTGACTACGAAACCGGCGATCCAGAAAGTCCAGTAGCAGTTGCTACACTTGCATCCCACATAGAACAAATACCAATAGATGCAGGAGCTGCAATTGCAGGACCATGCAAAACCGAAAACCTCGGAATTGAAAAGATGATCTCAAACCTCATATCCAATCCGAACCTAAGATTCCTTATACTATGCGGATCTGAGGTACAGGGGCACATCACAGGTCAAAGTATACAGGCACTCCATGAATTTGGTGTTGACCCTGATAAAAGAAGTATCGTAAATGCAAAGGGTGCTATACCATATATAGAAAACATTCCTGACGAAGGACTAGACAGATGGAGATCACAGTTTGAAATGATCGATTTAATCGATGTTGAAGACGCTGCATCAATTCAGGCTAAAGTCAAAGAGTGTATTGAAAAAGATCCCGGAGCAATTGAAGAAGAAGCAATGGTAATAGTAATCGAAGAGGAAGGAGATGTAGAAGAAGGCGAAGAAGTACGTCCAGTAGCCCCTGAAACAGCCCTTATCGAAGCCAGAATGCGTGTCATTCAAACGCAAATCAAAGCGGTTGGATCTATCCAGAGACAATTTGCAGGAATGTACGCCGGAAAGGTACAGGGAATTGTTGTTGGTTTAGCCTTCATCTTAACTCTTGGAACAATACTATTGCTAAAATAGGGGGTTTTAAATGATAATACTATCAAACAAACCTAACGTTAGAGGCATAATAAGTACTGTAAAAGATATTAAATATCGAACCCAACTAATTGGTAGGGATCAAAGGCTATTTGGAGGACTCATAAATACCAGGATATATGGTATGGCACTTGGATTCATATTTGCAATGCTCCTTGTCGGTCTTCCTGTTGTATGGAAATTAATGATGGGGGGCTAAAGTATGGCAGAAGAAGAAGAGAAAAATACTATACCTCGTGTCATTGTCTCTGCAGATGAGTACAACAAAGCAAATGAGAGATTAGATGACATAGAAGAGAAAGTAGAATACCATTACGGTGAGATCTCTCAGAAAATGGGCCAACAAATTGGAAGGGATATTGGTATTTTATACGGAATAGTGATAGGACTGATCATTCTATTTGTGGCTTTCAAAGTTGTGAAAATAGGAGCAATCTTATCAACATTTGGTGGAGTCTAAATAATTATTAGGAGGATTATGTATGTTTAGATTTGACAAAGAACAGATTGTATTAGATGTTGCTGGCCTCAAAGTAGGTGGACAGCCAGGTGAATATCCGACTGTTTTAGCTGGAACTATCTTTTACGGTGGACACAAAATAATTGAAGATGAGAAGGCGGGAGTCTTCGACAAAGAAAAAGCTGAAGGTTTAATAAAAATACAAGAAGAGATGTCCGATGTCACTGGAAACCCACACATTGTACACACTTTTGGGCAAACACCTGAAGCATTAGTTAAATATCTAGAATTCGTAGGCGAAGCTACTGACGCACCTTTCTTTATAGATTCAACATCTGGAGAAGCAAGGGTTGCAGGAGCACAATTCGCAACAGAAACTGGATTAGCAGACAGGGCAATATACAACTCCCTTAACATGGCTGCAGATGCAGACGAAATAGCAGCACTGAAAGACTCAGATCTATCATCAGCCATTGTACTTGGATTCAACCCAATGGAACCAGGTGTTGAAGGTAAACTCAACATGTGGGAAAACGGTGGAAGCGTGTTAGACAAAGGTCTCTTAGAAACAGCAGAGGAATGTGGAATAGACAAACCTTTCATGGACGTAGCTATTACCCCACTCGGTCAGGGTGCAGGTGCAGCTCTAAGAACATCTTTTGCTGTTAAAAGCAAATGGGGATACCCTGTAGGCAGTGGTATCCACAACGTTCCATCAGCATGGGACTGGTTAAGAGGATACAAAAAAGAGAACAGGGAAGTATGGCCCGTTTGTGACGTAGGATCAAACCTTCTGCAGATTGCTGTTGGTGGAGACTTTGTTCTAATTGGACCAATTGAAAACGCAAAAATGGCATTTTCCGCATGTTCCATGGCAGATGTATTCATGGCAGAAGCTGCAAAGGACATAGGAACAGAACCAATAGAAGAACACCCATTCTTTAAACTGTTATAAACTTAAGGACAATGGTGACTTGTCGCCAAATACCTTCTTTTTTTATTTTTTTTAGCTAAAACATTATCTTAAATGTTCAAATTCTTAATACAATGTTAATTTCGAAAATAAACTTTATTATTTCATTCTGGGATAATATTAGATAATAGATATAACACTGTTATTCATACTTCAAGTTACTTAAATCATGTTCTTTTTTAAAAGAAGATATATTCTACCCTCCAAGAAGAAGTTTTATATACAATATTGTAGTAACACAATGTGTTCAAATATATTGAATAGGGTAAGAAGAATAAGAAGAATCTTTTAATTATTCATAAAAGACAACCGGGTTTTTTAGGTTTATACCTTCCTAGCTGTTATAATCATTATATGTATTTAGATTGTAATATACTGTTAAATATTTAGTATTGAATGTAAAATGGTTTGGGACGATTAACAAATACTGGGAGGGATAAAATACGAAAATTAGTTTTAAGACTTTAGGGATTCCTTTGGCTATTATTGCGTTTATTGTGGTTATGTTGGTTCCGTTGCCTGGTTTGAGTTATTCGGGTCATGCTGCGATTGCTCTTTTGGCTTTTGCAGTTATTATGTGGGCGAGTGAGGCTCAAGTTCTTGCTGTTACTTCGTTGATGTTGTTGTTTTTACAGCCTTTACTGGGTATAGATAGTTTTAATAGTGCTGTTATTGGTTTTGCTAATCCTATTATATTTCTGATGATTGGTGGGTTTATCCTGGCGGTTGCTATTGGTAAGAGTGGGCTTGCGAAGCGTTTTACCTACTGGATGTTGTCCAAAGTGGGTACTAGTCCGAGTATGAGTATTTTTGCTGCTGTTTTTTCAACAGGTCTTCTTTCTGCTTGGATCGAGAATGTTGTGGCCTTTGCAATGCTGCTTCCAATTATCAAGACGATTGTACCATTGTTTGGTATAGGAGAACCTGAGAAGGGTAACAGTAACTTTGCTAAGGCAATGGTTTTAGGTGCTTCATACGGTTCTTTAGCTGGTGGTTTTGGTACTGAGATTGGTACTGCGCCCAACCTGATGGCTGCAGCGTACACTCACTTACCCTTTGTTAATTGGATGGTGTTTGGATTTCCGCTTGCTATTATCATGTTGTTTGTTACCTGGAAATTGTTAGGCTGGATTTTCCCACCTGAAGTTGACGGTATTGTTGGTGGACACGACACCCTAAATAAAGCTATTGATGTCATGGGGTCTATTACCAGGAAAGAGAAAATTACTGCTGTAATACTATTCTTTACAATAGGATTGTGGGTTACGACTGGTATTACGGGTATTGACAGTTATTCAGTTGCTTTGATTGGTGCTGCTTTGTACTTTGTTTCTGGTGTTATTGACTGGAAAGATGCCCAGGAAGGTGTGGATTGGGGATTAATCATCTTCTTTGGAGGAGCACTGTCCCTTGGAGCTGCACTTCTGAATACTGGTGCTGCTACGTATATTATAACTCATTTGATTGGTGCTATGGGAAGTAATGTTTCGACTCTAACCATTATGCTCTTGTTGATGGTTATTGCTGTGGTTTTCACCCAGGTCATGTCCAACATTGCGTTATCTGCGATTCTGGTGCCTCTTGCAGTTACTTTGGCTGCTGCTCAGGGTCAGCCTATTGGAATTTATGCTATACCTGTTGCCATTTCATGTTCGCTTTCGTTCATGTTCCCAATGGCAGATCCAACAGTTGCAATGGCATATGGAACCGGTTATGTGAAGATCAAGGAGATTTTGAAGGCAGGAATACCAATGGTTGTAATTGGAATTATCGTGACCATAATAATAATGCTAACAATAGCCAAACCATTCATAGGATAATAACAAACTATGTTTGAAATTAATTTGTGGAATAAATTCTGCAAATTAATAATTTTATTTTTTTAAATCTTAGGTCCAGTACACAAAAATTAAAATATAAAAGAAATCGGGAGGAGTATCAAATGAATAAAAAGATATTATTACCTACAGATGGTTCAAAAAATGCTGAAAGGGCAGGAGAATATGCTATATCTCATGCTGATTTAACAGGTGATGAAATAATTGTTTTAAACGTAATCGACACAGATTACTTGGATGCTATACCTCAACCTGATATCAGGGAAACTTTAGATAAAGAATTAAGGGCTGATGGAAAGAGGGCTGTTGAACACTTTAAAAAGCAACTAGAAGAAAATCAATGCAATGGTAAATGCCAAAACATAGAATTTAAAATCCTCATTAAAGAGGGAAAACCTGCAGATGTCATACTTAAAACTATTGACGAAGAAGGAATCGATCAAGTAATTATAGGTAAATCAGGTAAACATGGTTTAGAAAGATTTCTGCTGGGAAAAACAACAGACAGAGTGGTTAAAGGAGCAAAGGTACCGGTTAATGTAATATCATAATTCAATTGAACATAGCTTAAGAATTTTCACTAAATTGATTAACAAAGTATTCAATAAAGGAGTCTTGGAATGTATGTGTAATAATGGGCGGAGGAAGAATGGGGCTAGTATTGGCCTCTTTATTGATTTCTGATGGTCATGATGTTACACTAATTGAAAATGATGAGACTTTGTGTAATATTGCATCTTCTGAATTGGATGCCATGGTCATCTGTGGAAATGGTACTAATGGTAAGGTTTTGGAAGATGCAAATGTAGAAGATGCTGATGTTTTTGTAGCTGCTACAGGAAATGATGAGGTAAATTTGTTGGCATCCATTCTTGTAAGGGAGTATAAGATCCCAAAAATAATTGCAAGGGTGAGTGATACAAGGCATTCTAATGCTTTTAAAATGATTGGAATCGACTCAGTTGTAAGTCCAGAATTAACCACTGCAAGCTATGTTGAAAAATTAATAATAAGGCCTAAAATTGCCGACTTGGTGGTAATGGGTAAAGGAGATGCAGAATTATTAGATATTAATTTAGAAAACGAAAAATCAATTGGCAAAACAATTGGTGACGTAAGTCCTGATGATAACTTTTTAATTGTAGCAGTTTACGAAAATGATAATTTAATTATTCCAAAACCTGAAATGGTCTTAAAGAAAGGGATGAAAATTTCTATTCTTGTGAAAACTAAATATTCCAAAAAGGTTATGAACATGTTTACCAAAATGTAGATAAAGAGTTATAGAAGATTTCAGGGGACGATATTTAGATGTATTCAATTGACAAAATAAAAAAAGGAGAAATAAGTTCCCTTTTCCACTACACAGGCTTTATTTGCATCTTTTTAGGACTTCTAATGCTATTACCTACTGTTGTGTCCTTTATTTATGGTGAATATAAATACTTTCTACCATTCATTTATTCTTCTATTATCAGCATGATCATTGGTGTTCTGTTTTATAAATTCTTTAAAAAGCAGGCAGATTTATCTCTGAGGGGGGCAATGATTTTTGCTACTGGTATCTGGCTTATAGCATGTGCACTATCAGCTCTTCCATTTTATTTTTCTGGAGACCTAACCTACTTAGATGGTTATTTTGAAGCCATGTCCGGGTACACTACCACCGGATTCAGCATGTATGTTAATTTAGATGCAGCAGCCTACACCATGGACTTCTGGAGATCATTCATGCAGTGGCTGGGTGGAGTAGGGATCATTGTTCTTGCTTTAACTATTCTATCTTCCCCAGCGGTTAATATAATGAGAATGTACTCTGCAGAAGGTAGGGACGAACGTATACTGCCGAGTATAAGGCATACCGCAAGGATTATACTTTATATTTATTTTTTATATACAATAGTAGGTATTATCTTGTTTATTTTGGCCGGTATGCCCGTATTTGATTCGATATTTTACACCTTTTCTGCACTCTCAACCGGTGGTTTTGCAATGCAGAATGCGAGTTTGGCCCATTATCACAGCTTATGGATAGAGATTGTAGCAATTATTATCATGATCATAGGTGCAACTAACTTTGCTTTACACTACACAGTTCTTAAAGGAAAATGGAGAGAGTACTTTAAGGATATAGAAACAAGAGTTTCATGGCCTTTAATAATTGCTGGTACCATTATTGTTGCGATAGTCCTTTATCAGAGTCCTTTCTATGGGCATAATTTATTGTTATCACTGAGATATTCAGTATTCCAAGTGGTATCTGCAATAACCACGACAGGTCTGCAAACATCTAATGGAGACGAAATAATAAGACAGTACCTTGGATTGGCCATTTTTATTCTTACATTGCTCATGATTATCGGTGCAGGTTCTTGTTCAACTGGTGGAGGTATAAAATGGATCAGAATAGGTATCATGTTCAAAGCTGTTTGGTGGGAGATCAGATCGTTTTTACTACCACAAAGTGCTGTTATTTCACGCAAAATCCATCATGTAAAGGAAGTTAAAGTAAATGATACATTATTAAAATTAACTGGACTGTTTGTGTTTGTATATCTATTGGTTTATACTCTGAGCGTTTTGGTTACAATGTATTACTATCAAAACATCCCTCAAGTCTTGTTTGAAGTAGCATCAGCAATGAGCAATGTAGGACTAACAACTAATCTTATTACAGCTAGTTCACCAGTAATTGTTAAATTAACTTTTATAGTAGATATGTGGACAGGAAGACTAGAAATATGGCCAATACTATTATTAGTGGGTATTGGGGCTAGCAATATAATCAGAAGATAAATTGAAATAATTTAAAAACCGATTCGACGAATAAAATATTTTTAATAATTTTTAAGGTTATTTTATTTCATTAAATTTTACTCTTAATTTGAATTTTCTATTTTTTGCGGTCGGTAATATCTCGCCAATAGACTGAGATTCCATCTGCCGATGGATATACAGTGAAATCAAAACAGTGATCTGGATTAAGGAGTCCAAGAACTTCAAAGTGTTGAATTTCCTGTGATTCAATTGCTCTGCGAAAAGATGATTCATAATTGGTTCCGATGAGTTCTGGTAAGGTTTCCCATAAGTTTTGCCCAATCAGATCCTCATACTCAACTCCAAAGTATTCTGCAGCGCATCGATTAACATAAATGAAATGCCAGTATTGACTCAAAGCAATAAATCCGTCCTGAATACTATCTAATATTTCTGTCATCTGATGTTTACTACGAGCGAGCTCTTCCTCAGCTTTTTTACGATCAGTATCATCAAATACATAGCCTTTGACTTTAATCAGTTCATCTGAATCATTAAAAATACCTACAAGATTAGCAACAACATGTATCCTCATACCGTCAGACCTTCTTTGCCAACTCTGAAAACCTTGTAATTTACGTTCCTTTTTCAAACGAGTGATCATGTATGGCCAGTCAAATGAATTAAATTTTGAAATATTGCTTTTAGAAGCTAATTCACGGTTATTGAACCCGTATATCTCAGCAAATGCTGGGTTGCATTCAACTATTTCACCTTCAATTGTAGCAATGAAATCACCTGTTAGATCTTCATAAAAAAGACGATGATATTTCTCTTCACTAGCTTGAAGAAATTCTTCAGCTTTTTTACGATCAGTATCATCGAATATGTAACCTTTTACATGGGTTAATTTGCCTGAATCGCTGAAAATACCAACTAGATTGGCAACTACATGAATTAACTTACCATCGGGTCGTCTATGCCAGCTCTGATGACCCATGATCTTACACTCAATCTTAATCATGTTAATCAGATTTATCCAATCGTTCGGGTTGAAGTCTGAAATTTCAGATTTCAAAGCTTTTTCATGATTATCAAAACCATATATCTCCACAAATGAAGGATTGCATATGATTATTTTACCCTTCGGAGTTGCAATGAAGTCACCAGTTAGATCGTCTTCAAAAAATCTATGAAATTTTTCCTCACTCTTTTTAAGAGTTTTTGATGATGTTTTGCACTCGTTAATATCTTGAATCTGAACCAAAAACCCTGAATCTGTAACTGAAACATTCCAATTAATTAAAAATGGATCAGAGTTTTTTGAATTATCATAATCATCGTCCTTAATATTTCCGAGGTTTAATGGTACTTGAAATTCAATAAATCCTTCTTTAAGTAATTTTTCTTTTATTGGAGCAATGTTTGGATTCTCAAATATATTTTTATCTAAAATATCTTCTAATTTATAATTCATTCCAATCTTTCGAGCAGATTGATTAATATCGATTAATTTACCTTTTTTATCATAAATAAGGATCCCGATGGGGGATTTATCAAATATCTCTCTAAATCTATCTTTAACTTGCAACTGATCATACTTCCTATTACTAATACTTCTCCTAATTCATTATCACCATTTATTATATAAATTATCGATTTAAATATAAAAATACTCAGAACTGTTTGAAGAGCTGTTATTATTTGTATATATGGATTATAATTTCTTATTCGTCTATGTGATTATTTTAACGAAAATTTAGGGTATTTAACTTATAGTACTTATTACAAATCCAATTTTTAAGATAGTTAAATTTAAAAAAGATCTTAAAGTCAAAATAGAATTTTGCTTGTTGAATAATCAACAGAATCAAAAAATAAAAATATTCATTTATAACATTTTTTTCTCAGCTTTTTGTTTTAGCTTTTGATTCATCATTTGGAATCCAGATTTAGTATCATTTAACATATTTGAGAATAATGGAACTAGTAAACCCTGAAATCTTTCTTTTTGAATGAACAAAACATTATCTTCATTGATTTTCTTAATAATTAAACTATGTTCGCCATCAAATAATTTTGGAATCCATAACTTTCCAAGCCATTTTATTTCATTTTCTGGATCAAATTTCAGTATTTTCGGTTTAAATTTCATTCCATCCGAATTTGGAGGTTTTATGAACACATAAATTTCAGATCCCACTTTGGGTATTCCTGATATTTCCCTGATAAATGGATTCCATTTTCCGAAGTTATCAAAATCAGTAATTATATTCCATACAATGCTTGGAGATGCATTTATACGAATTTCAGTATAAATCTCTTTCATACTTTTAATATTGGATATTGATTCTAAAAAATTTATTTAAATTTTTAGATATTTTTTTATTCAATTCCAAATTTTTTATAATAATAAATAATTATAATATGCAGGCCAATTATCTTTAGAAAAACAATAATAGATAATATATTTGGATGGAACCATGAGAAGAGTTGATAAAGAGATAAAGGATATAAAGACCATAGAATCAATATTACAAGAAGCAGATCACTGTGTGATTGCCCTGTCTGATAATGACAGTCCCTATGTGGTACCAATGAATTTCGGGTTTAAAGATCAGAATCTTTACCTACACTCCTCCAAAGAGGGAAGGAAGATAGAAATCTTAAAGGTCAACAACAAAGTTTCATTCGGGGTCGAGATCAAAACTAAATTAGTGAAATCTGAAAGACCATGTAACTGGGGAATGAATTATATGAGTGTAATAGGAGAGGGATATGCACATTTCATAGAAGATTACAAGAAAAAAATTGAAGCTCTCGATATTATAATGTCTAAATATTCAAATAATGAATCATTGACATATTTTGAATACTCGAAAACTGCTCTCAATAAGGTAGCGCTAATAAAAATTGAAGTTACATTGTTAAGTGGTAAAATATCTGGATATAAATGAATTATTAGAAATGGGATAATTTATTTAGTATTATATTATATATTAACTTAATGAGTTAATTTTCAGTTGGAGATACTATGAAAGAGGTTGCAATAACCATCAAGGCTCACAATAAACCCGGCGTGCTGCGAGATATAACCGATATGATGGCAAAGTGTGGGATAAATATTTCATACACTCATCTTTTCATAGAAAAAGATGAATCTGCATCGGTTTATATGGAACTGGAAGATGTAGACGATATAGAAACCCTGGCAAACAATATTAGAACCCATGGAAATGTGGATGAAGTTAAAACTCACCGTTCCCTTGGAGAAATTTATGGTAAAAGGATAATAATCATTGGTGGTGGTGCACAAGTGGCACAAGTGGCACAGGGAGCTATAACTGAAGCTGATCGTCATAATATCAGAGGAGAAAGGATTAGTGTAGATACTATCCCCCTCGTTGGAGAACAGGAACTTTCAGAAGCAGTATCTGCTGTTGGAAGACTTCCAAGAATTGGTGCATTAGTACTTGCCGGATCTTTAATGGGTGGTAAAATTGCAGACTCAATTGATGAAATTAAAAAGGAACACGATGTAATTGTTATAAGCCTTAACATGCTTGGAAGTGTAACTGAAAAGGCAGATCTTATTGTTACAGATCCTGTTCAAGCTGGTGTAATGGCTGTTATGTCTGTTGCTGAAACAGCGATATTTGATATAAAAAAAATTGGAAGAAAGAAATTTTAATAATACAGTTTATAAAGGTTCTAAAGTTCTGATAAGTCTTTCTGCAGCAATCTTAATTTTATCATCCTTTATTTTTCCACTTTTTGCTATTTTAAGTGCCATTTCTAATACTTTGGGTACATCTTCTTTGGAAATGTTTTGTGCCATGTTAGTATAGTCTTGATCAGGATCGTCTTCCATTTCAAAATTTTCCTCAGCCATAGTATCCAGCATGATCTTGCATTCTTTCATTAAACCTGGATCATCCTTCATTTCTTCACATTTAGCCATCATTTCGTTAGTTTTTTTATCATCCATTATGAACACCTTATTATTATATAGAGCATCAGACAATTTATAGTTTTAGTAATATAAAAAAGAGTTTAACCGAGTTAAATCCTGTTTTAATGAATATAATGGTCTAAATGCCGCAAAAAAATTAAGTAAAAATAATAATCGATTTTAATTTAAAAAGAAAAGAAGAATATAATTTAACTCATTTCTATTGCTCTTATAATCCTGCTTGCAGCATTTTTTAGCTCGACATCCTTTATATCTCCGCTTTCCCTTACTTTTAGGGCAAGTGCAAGCACTTTAGAAACATCTTTTGGTTTCAGATTTTCTGCCATACCAATATATGTCTGGTCTGGGTCATCTTCTAACTTTACGTCTTTATCCTTCATCATATCTAATAGTACTTGACATGAACCCATAACTGTGGAGTCATCCATGTTTTCACACTTTTTCATTAGTTCATCTGCCTTTTTATCCATAAAATCACCATTTTTACTATGTTATACTGGGATTTATATTTTTATGTTTTAATTTTAAATAGAAAAAATAATTTAAATCTCTAAATTATTGAAATCACAGTTAATCTCTAAAATAATATCGACTAATGATTCTTTAAACACCAACAATACTATATTTTCTAAGAAACATAATATTTAAGGAATAGATTAAAATGTTGAAAATCTTTAAAATACAAATTATATTCTTAAATTGGGGTTTTGGGATGAATTAAGTAGTTGCGTTCTTTGTTAAAATATGAGGGATACTATGGCACCACATTGCGATACAATGGATGGACCGGTTGTAACAGCCGCTGAACTTGCATTAGAGATGGAAAACATAAATTATGTGCTCCCATATGTGAAAAAAGACTTAGAAAGAGAATTAAAAGATGCCTTTGATAAAACTATTGTAGTCAGGGAGCTTAGTGGTGATGCAGCTGAAGTTGCTGACTACTGGTTTTTTGAAACAGCTGTAAGGCTTCATATGTCTGGAAAGGGAAAATCATACACTGGGATAAAACATTCTGGTCTAAACCAGGGTTCTGTTATAAACAAGGCAGAAGAAGCAATTGAAACAGGTGACAAATCAGAATTAGAAGAATTTTTAATGGACTTCATAGGGGAAGCATTTGAGAGACGATTTGAAACAGCAATGTATAAAAAGGAATATGATCTCAATAATATAGATGCTGCAAGGGATTATCTAAATTCAATGTTAGAATTCGTATTATTCGTAAACAAACTATATATCCACGTAAAAAATGCCAATAAATCAAATGATAATGATTGAATTCAAATATACAAAATTAAAGAATTTAAGATGGATTTTTTGAATACTAAAAACTCTAATATATGAGGTGTAAAAATGTCCGAAGAGCTGAAATCGAAGCCATTTACTATAGAAAATTTGATAGATTATCAGGAAAATTCTGTTGTTAGTCGAGAGATCATAAGGAAGGAGACTGGAACTGTTACTATATTTGCTTTTGATAAGGGAGAGGGATTAAGCGAACACACAGCCCCATTTGATGCAATGGTTCAAGTTGTTGATGGTATTGCTGAAATTATTATTTCCGGAAACAAAAACGTGGTTAAGAGTGGGGAGATGATTATTATGCCCGGAAATGTTCTACACGCTCTCAACGCAGTTGAAAGATTTAAAATGGTTTTGACCATGATCAGATCCAACTAATCATAATTTCTGATTATTAATTCTTCAAAACCAATAAGTGCTTCACGCGACATTTTGGTTAGCATTTGTGTTGTTTTTATGTCATAGTCCTGCATTTTCATATATACTTTCAAGGACAGTACAGATATTTTAGGATCAGGGAAACTGATATCCTTTTATTAAACTTCACCTTAGGCTTGATAATACATTTAATTATTATATTATTAATTAATATTTAAATTCACAAATAAAAAAAATAAGTAGAGAAAGTACAAGATCTTCTTAAAGAACTCTAATAAAGATAGTTTTAGCCTTAATACAATCTAATTGGTCAATTTTTTCAACAGCTGCTCTCATTTCCATTTCAAGTGCCATATGTGTCACCAAGAAAATAGGGATTCCATCATTTTCCTGTTTTTGGATCATAGATCCAATACTAATATTATGTTCGCTAAGTATGCCGGATATTTCATGTAAAACACCCGGTTTATCTTCTGTTAGGAGTCTAAGGTAATATTTTGATTTTAAATCATTTATATTGCTAATTTTTCTCACGGAGGTTTCAGCAGGTCCGTAAAGAACAGATTTTTCCCTGTTTTCAATTATGTCTATGCAATCCCCCACTACTGCGCTTGCTGTTGGTAACATACCCGCCCCGGGACCATACATCATAACTGGCCCTACAATATCTCCTACCAGATATACTCCATTGAATACACCATTTACACTTGAAAGAAGATGATCCATTGGTACAATGGTGGGATGAACCCTAATTTCCAGATTTCCATCCACAACTTTAGAGATTGCAAGGAGTTTTATACAACAATCTAGTTCATTCTTAGCAAAACTGATATCATCCTGGGTGATGTGGCTAATACCCTCTACATGGAAGTTTTCCTGTTTTACGTATATGCCAAAACCGATTATGGTAAGAATTATAAGTTTTTGAGCGCTATCATCCCCTTCAATATCAAAAGTGGGATCTGATTCGGCATATCCCTTTTCTTGTGCTTCTTTCAGAACATCTTCAAAATTTCTGCTCTCTTCTGACATTTTGGTAAGTATATAATTCGCAGTACCGTTTATTATCCCGTAAATGGATTCGAAATGATTGGCTGCAAGACATTCATTTATTGGTTGAAGCAGTGGTATTCCACCACCCACACTAGCCTCGAAACATATTCTAACGTGGTTTTTTTGTGCAGAGGATATTAATTCATCCCAATGTTTAGCAATTAATGCTTTGTTTGCGGTTACGACATGTTTACCATTTTCCATAGCTCTTAAAATGAATTTAAGCGCTGGCTGGTATCCTCCGATTAGTTCGATTACTATATCAATGTCTGGATCTTCAAGTATATCTTCAATATCAGTTGAAAGTATTCTTGGGGAGATATCTATGCCTCTATCAGTTTTTATATCTAAATCTACAACTTTTTTTAACTTAACTTTTTTATTTACCTTATTTTCTAAAAGATCAAGGTTTCTATTCAATGTTTCGACAACTCCACTCCCAATAGTGCCGAAACCGATAAGTCCAATATTTACACTATCTTTCAAAAGAATCACTCCAAATAATTACATTCTAATTATACAAAATAATGGTATAACAATTGTTAATTGATCATTCCATACTTAAATTTTTGTTTCAAAATTTTTAAGCTTTATAAATTCTCCAATTGATTCTCGTGTAGTCCCAACTACAAGTCTGTAATTTATGTTTTGTCCAATAACCTTTTCGAGTTTTCCTCGAGCAGTTATACGTTCTCCTTCTCTTGCTTGTCCTGCATAAGTGTGTGTGTAAGAAGCAAGCTCCGTTATGGGAACTTTAGAACCTTTAATTATCTTCACATTATCCACCTTGTAAACTGCGGGATTGTCAAAAGCAGCTAGAGCATCTGTAACTGTACAATTAATCTCGATAATTCCCATTGGTTCATATCTAATTGTAGCGTAGCTTCCATGGATCTCGTCCCAGTCTCTAGTTTGAAGAATATCAAATAGGGTACCGTCTAAAATGCCCCTGTTATGTTTACGGTTTTCATACCATCTAAATTCTTCATAAGTTAGGGATGAATCTTTAATCCGTTTTTTGTAGAGTCTCTTCCAATATTCACCTTCAATACCTTTGAGTATCCCATTTTGATTTTTTATATCCTCAAAAGCTTTCATTACATTTCTATGATTTTTAAGGCCGTAAATAACGAAATCAATATCCGAAACATCTGGATTATATAATCCAGGTAATATAGATCCAGATATCCCCATTTTACTATAAGAGATTCTTGTATGTTCATGAAATATTTCTGCTAGTTTTACAACCTTATTAAGTAGTTTATCCTTTTGTTGAGCTTTTATAATATCTCTGAGACGATTTATTGGTTGCAAAATTTTTTCAACCTTTTCGGCTGGCACTCCCATCATTTCTACATTGGTAATCTCACAATCGAAGAGGTATTCTGGGAAATTATCTCTTAAATATTTGTATGCCTGATTTGAGTCCACCTTAGAATATTTTTTGTTGTTCAGTGAGCGATCCCCGTCTTGATCTGGAATATACCTTAAAAATGATATTATTCTGTCATCAGGATGAAGATAAGTTGTGGTTGCAAAGAACAGATCATCGGTGGTGTGTATGAAATCTCGGGGTCTGGCTCTCATAGATTAATTTAACTATATGAACATTATTAAATATGATAGTTTCAAGAATTCTACTTGGTGAAGATCTAAAAAAGGGCTTAGAAAATTTAATAGATTTTAACTACTTGAAATCTGGAATAATCTTCTGTATAGTTAGTAGTATTAATAATGCCATTTTAAGAACGTCAAATGGAGATAAAAATTTTTAATGGACTATTTGAGATTGTTTCAGCTGAAGGGACAGTTTCAAGAGAGGGAATTCATGTCCATCATGCCATTACCGATACAGATGGTACAGTTTATGGTGGGCACCTTCTTGAAGG
>Ga0302164_10000293_pt1 | contig 17980 bp, 18 predicted proteins | sample I_Fen_E3_1_FD_193500 | JGI IMG/M metagenome (GOLD analysis project Ga0302164, IMG submission 193500) | Peat permafrost microbial communities from Stordalen Mire near Abisko, Sweden - I_Fen_E3_1 | ecosystem: Environmental > Terrestrial > Soil > Wetlands > Permafrost | place: Sweden: Abisko...
TTATGGGTCCGCTTGATGTAACAAAGCCATGGGATGAGAAAGGTGTAAAAGGAGTTTTCGGATTCCTCGGAAGGACTTTCAGATTCATGTCAAATAAAGAGAATATCTTTAATGGAGAAGAAGATCCAGAGATCCTTAAGGGGCTTCACCAGACTATTAAAAAAGTTGAATGGGACATTGAGAACCTTCATTTTAATACAGGCATTTCTGCAATGATGATATTTCTCAACCTTGCAACAAAAAAGGGCAAGGTTACAGCTGATACGGCATCTGTTTTTACTAAAATCCTTTCGCCTTTCGCACCTCACATTGCTGAAGAACTCTGGCAGATCCTGGGTAATAACAAATCGCTTGCCTATGAATCCTGGCCCCCCTTTAATGAAAACTATCTGAAAGAGGATACATTTAATTACCCGGTTTCGTTCAATGGCAAAATGAGGTTTAATATTGAATTGCCTGTAAGCCTGACCAGGGAGGAAATAATAAAAATTGTGCTGGCTGATGAAAGAGCGCAGAAGTGGTTAGGGAATTCCACACCTTCAAATATAATTGTTGTACCGAACAGGATTGTTAATATTGTCTTTAAAGCCTAAAAAGTCAGAGAAAATGATGCTCAATCGCCCAAAAGTTATAATATATATTCTGCTTGTTTCCCTTATAGTTTCCTGTACCCACCCAGATCATTCCAAAACTGAACCTGTTATAGCTGAATCAGATACGCTTGCAAGTCAACCGGCTGATAGTAGGGTTTTTATATATGGAATTCCATCCGATTCTTTCAAGCTGATATCGGGCCATATAAAACGCAATGGATTTATTTCAGAAATTCTCCTCAAGCACGGAGTCAGCATGCAGGAGATCGATCAGACATTGAAGAACTCACGATCGGTTTTTGATGTCAGAAAAATAAGGTCGGGGAACAATTATATCCTTTTCTGCGACAGAGACAGTCTTGCCAGGGCAAGATACCTGGTTTATGAACATGATCCAACAACCTCTTATGTTTTCAGCTTTAATGATTCACTGAATATTACTCCTTTTAAAAAACAGATTAAAAGTGAAATCAAATATTCGTCAGGTACTATTGAAACCTCACTCTGGTATGCTATGATCAATGGTGGACTTCATCCTGCCTTAGTTGGAGATATGTCTGAAATATTCGCCTGGACAGTAGATTTTTTCGGGTTGCAGAAAGGAGACAATTTCAAGGTAATTTATGAGGAGTTCTCTATTGATGGAAAATCATTAGGTACCGGAAGGATCTATGGAGCACAGTTTAACAGGACAGGCAGGTCAATAACTGCCATTCCGTTTATTCAGGATGGGAAGGAATCATTTTTTGATGTTGATGGCAACAGTCTCAGAAAAGCATTTCTGAAAGCCCCTCTGCAGTTCTCAAGAATCAGCTCGCACTTTTCCTCAGCCAGGATGCATCCTATTCTGAGAATCGTGAGACCCCATTATGGAGTGGATTATGCTGCACCTATTGGAACACCCGTAAAAGCTATCGGCGATGGAAGGGTTACTGCGGCTACCAATGAAGGTGCATCAGGAAGAATGGTCAGAATCCAGCACAACAGTGTTTATGCAACTGGTTATATGCATCTGAGCAGATTCGGAGAAGGCATTGCTCCTGGCAAAATTGTTAAACAGGGTGATATTATTGGATATGTTGGCACGAGTGGTCTTTCGACAGGACCCCATCTCGATTTCAGATTTTATATGAACGGGTCACCTGTAGATCCTTTGAAAGTTGATGCTCCTCCTGTTGAACCCATTTCGGAGCAGAACAGGGCCAGGTTTGAAAAGATCAAAACAGTCGTCTCAGACCTCCTCGGGACCTTTAATTAAAAAATCAGGAAGTTTTACAACCAGGTCTTCTATTACTTTAGGATAATGAAGATATTCAAGGGCGTGGACCTTTTCAGAAAGTGAGCCGGGTGTATCAGAAGGATCAACTTTACATCGGGTCTGAAAAATTATATCGCCTTTATCATACAATTTATTGACATAATGAATTGTAATTCCTGATTCTTTATCATGACTTTCAATCACTGTCTTATGAACAATTTCTCCATACATTCCTTTCCCGCCATAAGAAGGTAATAGAGCCGGGTGAATATTTATTATTCGTCCTTCATATTGTTCGAGGATATTTTCAGGTACCAGCCATAAAAATCCGGCCAGAACGATAAAATCTATTTTATACAGTAAAAGATAGCGAAGCACTTTCCCTGTGACATAAAATTCTTTATGGTCGAAAAAAACAGTACGTATATTATTCTCTTCAGCCCTTTTTAGAACCTGAGCCTGACGCTTATTTGATAAAACGAGACTTACTTTGGCAGTATTTTTGTTCGAAAAGTATTTAATTATGTTTTCAGCATTGGTACCGGAGCCGGAGGCTAAAATTGCTATGTTCCTCATATATTGATAATTAGCATATTTGTCTGCATTTTTTAACAAACCCTGAAAGTAAGATTATTTTTCTAATTATCAACACATTAAACTGTATCTCAAATAAAAAAACATCAAAACTCTTGAAAAATATGGTACAAATATATTTCTTTGCATGGTTCAAAAATTAATATTAATTAAAATTTATTATTATGTCGGACAGTGCCACAAGAGTAAAGGAAATTATAGTTGATAAACTTGGAGTAGACGAATCAGAAGTAACTCCGGAAGCCAGTTTCACCAATGATTTAGGTGCGGACTCTCTTGATACTGTTGAGTTAATCATGGAGTTCGAAAAAGAATTCAATATCGGAATTCCCGACGATCAGGCAGAAACCATTGGCACAGTTGGTGATGCTATCAAGTACATTGAGGAGAATGCAAAATAATTTGCATTTTTAAAAAGCCATTTATGAGAAGAGTTGTAGTAACAGGTCTAGGAGCCTTAACTCCTTTAGGTAATAATTTGCATGAATATTGGGAAGGATTAAAAAACGGTGTCAGCGGATCAGTGATGATCACTCGTTTTGATACTGAAAAGTTCAAAACCAAGTTTGCATGTGAATTAAAAGGCTACGACTCTAAAATGTTTTTTGACAGGAAAGAAGCCAATAAACTTGATCTTTACTCCCAGTATGCTCTCGTAGCTACGGAGGAAGCAATTAAAGATTCCGGACTGAACCTTGATAAGGTTGATAAGGAGAGGGTTGGTGTGATTTGGGCTTCGGGGATCGGAGGAATTGAGACTTTCTACCTGGCTATTAAAGATTATGTCCTCGGGGATGGGACACCCCGTTTCAGTCCTTTCTTTATACCCAAAATGATTGCCGATATTGCTGCGGGATCAATTTCTATAAAATATGGTTTCATGGGGCCAAACTTTGCAACAGTTTCAGCTTGTGCCTCATCAACTAATGCAATTATTGATGCGATTAATTATATCCGCTGGGGGAAAGCAGATATTTTTGTTACAGGTGGTTCTGAAGCCAGTATAAATGAACCAGGTATTGGTGGTTTTAATGGTTTACAGGCCCTTTCAACAAATAATGCTGAATACAAAAGTGCATCGCGGCCTTTTGATCAAACCCGTGATGGTTTTGTTCTTGGTGAAGGCGCCGGTGCTTTGATTGTTGAGGAGTATGAACACGCCAAAGCCAGAGGCGCAAAAATTTACGCTGAATTGGTTGGTACCGGGTTAACAGCTGATGCCTATCATCTTACGGCTCCCCATCCAGAAGGTCTTGGTGCCCGAAATGTGATGAAGCTTGCTGTCGCTGACGCCGGACTGAATATTGAGGATATCGATTATATCAATGTTCACGGAACATCGACTCCTTTGGGCGATATATCTGAAACGAAGGCTATTTTAAGTGTTTTTGGGGAACATGCTTACAAACTCAATATCAGTTCAACAAAATCGATGACCGGTCATCTTCTTGGCGCTGCTGGAGCTATTGAAGCAATTGCTGCAATAATGGCTGTTGTTCACGATATAGTTCCTCCAACCATAAATTTCAAGGTTCCTGATCCGGATATTGACCAGAACCTGAACTTAACACTCAACAAAGCACAAAACCGGAAAGTCAATATTGCCATCAGCAATACATTTGGATTTGGTGGTCATAATGCGTCCGTCGTTATAAAAAAAGCTGAGGCTTAGTGTCGCTATTCCGTAGAAGAATAAATGGTACTTATCTGCTCGATAAGCGGGAATTCAGTTCCCGCTTAAAAAAGATACTGGGATTCAGTCCCGGAAACCTTGAATTATATGAAATAGCTTTCATTCATCGTTCAGCAACTTTTACACTCCCTAACGGTAAAAGAGTGAACAATGAAAGACTTGAATATCTGGGAGATGCAGTACTTGACGCCATTCTTTCAGATTATCTCTTCGAAAAATTCCCCGATGCCAATGAGGGATTCCTTACAAAAATCCGCTCCCGGATTGTTAATCGCGATGTGCTTAATCAATTGGCTGTATCAATGGGAATTAATAAAATCCTCATCAGCAAGGTAAGCTCATCTCACATTACTAAGAACCTGTACGGCGATGCTTTTGAAGCTCTTCTGGGAACAGTTTTTTTAGATAAAGGATTTAAAAAAACAAAAAAACTTTTTATAAAGAATGTACTTAATAAATACCTCGATCTGAATGTGATAGTTACTACTGATACAGACTATAAGAGCCTGGTTTTTGAATGGGTACAAAAGCATAAATCAAATCTGATCTTCACCTACAAGGAAGAATATGATTTCAATTTAAAAAAGTCTGTTTTCTCAACAACTCTGTTTATTGACAAGCAGGAGTTTGGTGAAGGTCAGGGCTCATCAAAAAAAGAGGCAGAACAGGAAGCAGCAAGCCGGGCATGGAAAAGACTGAAAGATAATTTCAGCAGTTAGATTTTGTATCTCTTTTTTTTTCTAACTTTATCATTTTCAACAGGAAAATGAAGAGTCCTCAAAAAGTCACACGGGTAAGGCTCGATATTGAACAGAATAATGAATACATCCTGATTGGAATCGTATCTGCCGAACCTGATTATAAACTCTCACTTTCATTAAATAAAAAATTCAGGATTTCCCTGAAGAACATATCGCCTCTCAGGCTCACTACTGATAATAATTCTGAATTCACATTCAGCAGGTTTTCAAACAATGATGATCGTACAGACCTGATTTTCGTCCTTATTTCAAACCGTTCAGGGAAAAACTATCTTCTTAATAAGCTTAAAAACATTGATTATCTCTTACAAATACAGATTTCTGAAAAAGAGGTAAATCTCAACCTAATTACTTCATATCTGAGGGAAATCGACACAATTACTGCAGTCTTTAATATTAATACGGATACCTTAAAGGATAAGAATTTACATTACTTAACCCATTAGCGTATGGAAAATTTATATTACAATCTGTCAGAAGAGGAGTTTTCAAAAGGAAGAAAAATCCTTCTGTGGGGTTTTGCTGCATTGTTTTTCCTGGCCGGAGCATATGTTTTATTTATCAGTCTCATTCTTGGACAAAAAAGCATATCTCCCATACTCTCTGTCGCTCCATTTGGGATTAGTCTGTTAGTTTCGATTATAGCAGGTTTTGCGACTTATAAAGGGACAAATCTATTCTTTTCCATTGATATGGATAAAATTGATTACAAGTTTGGAATCTACAAACCAGCGACGCATCATTTCATTTGGAGTGACGTCAGAGAGCTTGTTATGCCCCGTAAACAGAAAAAAGTCAAACTGGTTTTTAAAGATGGTTCTTCATTTATCATAAATCTTAACTGGATGAAGAGAAACAAATCGAGCGGCATAAGAAAGCACCTTTTCCATGTTGCAAGAGAAAAGGATCTCCCTGTTACAAAAGTTTCAACTCTTTAAAAAAACCTGACAAACGGGGAAGAATGGCCATCTGTGAATTTTAATTTCTTGTTTCATAAAACAGATGCCTTATATAAAAAGAAGTGGGCCGCCATGAAAGCGGCCCACAGTTTTGATAACCCTAAAACTAACCTAACCTATGAAAAAAACCTCTATATCGTGTAAAACAAATATCGTGCCAAATCCTGTACAAATATACGACCGCTTTGCCGAATAAAAAAATGTTTTTATCTAAATAGCTGAAAATTAACAATACTTTAATGATATGTTAAATTTAAAAAAGTGACTAACGTGACTAAAGTGCCTAGAGTGCCTTGAGTTGGGTAAATTCCTGGCACCCGTCATTCTTAAAACTTTAGGCAATTTAGGCACTCTTGGCACTCCAAACTTCCTACTGTTAAAGAAAGTTAAAGCATAACAATATAAAATATATAGAAGTACTTTTGCGACTGTATGAAGCGGATAACCATTGTATTACTGGCCATATTTTTTTCCCTGGCAATTTCGGGTCTGATCCTTATACAATTATATTGGATCCGCAATGCTATTGAAATTACCGATCAGCAATTCCGTTATCTCGCAAATAAGGCTCTGGAGTCCGTAGTGCTGAATCTTGAGGAGAAGGAACTGATAAAAAACATTGTCGATGATATAGACCCTGCATCAACAGATTCAGTTACAGCAATTGTACCTGCTAATTCTCCTCTGGCAAAAAAACTTCATGGGTACCAACCCAACTCTGCGCTGCTCGAAACATACGGGTTAAATAATCCCTCCGAACCTATCGCAATTACGAGCGCCGGCCATAAAATATTTATTTCATCTGAAAATGTTTCTCCTTTTTCCACGGACGAAACAACCGAACCTTCACAGCAAATCACAAACTCAGAAATAACAGGAAGGGTAAGCAATAAAATAGTATTCCTTGAGAAAATTATGGAGAAAATCCTTCGCAATACCCCTGATATAAGAGAAAGAATCAATCCTGAAAAACTAAATGAAGAACTCCGGACGGCCCTTAATAACGTAGGAATATATCTCGATTTTGAGTTTTCAATTAGATCGGGCCGCTATGGAAGTATCTGGAAAACGCCAGGATTCACTGACAAACCAGGGACTAATAAATTCATAATTCAGCTTTTCCCTAATGATCCTGTTCCGAGTCAGAATCAGATTGTATTATATTGCCTTCAGGAACAACAATATAAGTTCGAAAAAATCGGTAATCTCGGGTTCATGTCGCTTCTTTTTACTCTGCTTTTGTTAATCCTTTCCACAGGAACTTTTATAGTCATATTCCGTCAGAAAAAGATATCCGAAATAAGAAGTGATTTCATCAATAATATGACACATGAGCTTAAAACACCTATTTCAACCATCTCGCTGGCATCGCAGATGATGGCTGACAAATCTATACCCGACAAGGATAAAAACATTGATAACCTGGCAAAAGTTATTTCTCAGGAGAGTATGAGACTTAAATTCCAGGTTGAAAAAGTTCTTCAGATGGCTATATTTGAAAGAATGAAAATGAAGCTTAACCTGGTTGAGCTGAATGTTCACAATATTATTGATAAAGCAGTTGAAAACTTTGCGCTTCAGATCAGTACCCGAAACGGAGTGATCAGAACCGATCTCCAGGCAACTAATTCTCTTGTTTTTATTGATGAGATTCATTTTCTAAACTCAATATCCAACCTTATTGATAACGCAATTAAATACTCCAGGGAAATTCCTGATATTAATATCACAACGCGTAATAACAAAAAAGGTATCATTATAACTATAGAAGATAAAGGTATTGGTATAAGTAAGGAAAACCTGAAAAGAATTTTCGACAAGTTTTATCGTGTCCATTCAGGTAATGTACATAATGTTAAAGGATTTGGTCTCGGATTAAGTTATGTCAAGAAAATTATTGAAGAACACTACGGATCAATTAAAGCTGAGAGCCAGATAAATAAAGGAACAAAATTCACGTTATATCTTCCACAAAACAGATTAAAATGAATAATAGAAGAATTCTACTTGCAGAAGATGATGACAATCTGGGCATCTTATTAAGGAACTATCTGATAGCTAAAAACTATGATACTGTTTTGTTTATTAACGGCAGCCAGGCTCTTGAAGCTTTCCCGACAGGGTCATTTAGCTTGTGTATTCTTGATATTATGATGCCGGAGATGGACGGGCTCACTCTTGCAAAAGAGATCCGTCTTACAAAACCTGAGATTCCAATTATTTTCCTTACGGCAAAAAACCAGAAGGAAGACATAATTGAAGGTTTTAAATCGGGAGCTGATGATTATATCACAAAACCATTTTCTATGGAGGAGCTTCTTTACCGGATTGAAGCGATACTGAGAAGAACGGACAGCCCGACAGTAAACAGGAATGCTGAATCATATACGATAGGCGGATATTCATTTAATCCGCTGAACCAGCTGCTGCTATTCAAAGGCCAGACAATAAAACTGACTACAAAGGAATCTGAGTTGCTTGAGTTACTCTGTCGGCATGGGTATGAGATTCTGGAGCGAAATTTTGCATTAAAAACCATCTGGACCGATGATAATTATTTTAATGCAAGGAGCATGGATGTTTATATTACCCGTTTAAGAAAATATCTTAAGAATGATCCTTCGGTAAAAATCTTAAATGTTCACGGAAGAGGGTATAAACTGATAAGTTAGGAGTCCGGAGTCCGGACTTCGGACTTCTGATTTTAATCCAGTTTCAAAACTGCAAGGAACGCCTGCTGAGGAACCTCCACATTCCCTACCTGCCTCATACGTTTCTTACCTTTTTTCTGTTTCTCAAGAAGTTTCCTTTTTCTTGTAATATCGCCCCCGTAGCATTTAGCAGTCACATCTTTTCTGACTGCTTTTACCGTTTCGCGGGAAATAATTTTTGCCCCGATAGCTGCCTGAATAGCAATATCAAACTGTTGCCTTGGGATAAGCTCTTTGAGTTTGACGCACATCTTCCGGCCAAACTCGTACGCATGTCCCCTGTAAATAAGTGTGGAAAGAGCATCAACCATTTCACCATTCAAAAGAATATCAAGCCTGACAAGATCAGCTTTCTGATAATTTGTATAATAATAATCGAAAGAGGCATATCCCTTAGAAATACTTTTAAGTTTATCATAGAAATCGAAGACAATTTCTGCCAGTGGCATCTCAAAAGTCAGTTCGACTCTGTCGCGTGTAAGGTAAACCTGGTTTTTAAGTACTCCCCTTTTATCGATGCATAGTTTCATAATTGATCCTACATATTCCGATAAGGTTATAACCTGGGCTATAATATAGGGTTCTTCAATACGTTCCAGGTGATTGACCGGAGGTAATCCAGAAGGATTATGAACATCAATCTCTTCACCCTTTGTTGTATAAGCCTTAAATGAAACGTTAGGAACAGTTGTAATCACATCCATATCAAACTCCCTGTCGAGACGTTCCTGAATGATTTCCATATGCAGCAAACCAAGAAAGCCGCATCTGAAGCCAAAACCCAGGGCAGCTGATGATTCAGGTATAAATGACAAAGAAGCATCATTCAGTTGTAACTTTTCTATAGAGATTCTCAGATCCTCATAATCATCAGCATCTACCGGGTAGATTCCTGCAAACACCATAGGTTTTACATCCTCAAAGCCGGAAATGGCTTTATCGCAGGGATTTTTTACATGAGTAATTGTATCCCCAACTTTGACTTCAGCCGAAGCTTTAACACCTGTGATAATATATCCAACATCGCCAACACCCATAAAATCGCGTGGATCCTGCTTTAGTTTTAATACCCCAATTTCTTCAGCATTATATTCATGATCCGTATTTACAAATTTGACTTTTTCACCTTTTCGGATCGTCCCGTTCACTATTTTAATATAAGCTATTATACCTCTGAATGAGTTGAAGATTGAATCAAAGATGAGTGCCTGTAATGGAGCGTCAGGATTACCGACAGGAGGAGGTACGTGTGTAACAATCTCACGCAGGATTTTTTCAACACCCATACCTGTCTTTGCACTTGCTTCTATAATATCCTCCCTTTTACAACCAACCAGATCAACAATCTGATCCTTTACCTCTTCGGGCATGGCACTAGCCATATCCATTTTGTTTAGCACAGGAATTATTTCAAGATTATGATCGATGGCCATATATAGGTTCGAAATTGTCTGTGCCTGTATGCCCTGTGTGGCATCAATAACAAGCAATGCCCCTTCGCAGGCGGCAATTGAACGTGATACTTCATAAGAGAAATCGACATGACCCGGAGTATCAATCAGATTCAGAATATATTTTTTGCCCTCATGGAAATATTCCATTTGAATTGCATGACTCTTTATTGTAATACCCCGCTCCCTCTCAAGGTCCATGTCGTCAAGTATCTGTGCCTGGTAATCCCTTTCGGTTATTGTATTTGTCTTCTCAAGTAACCGGTCAGCCAGGGTACTTTTGCCATGATCAATATGAGCTATAATACAGAAATTCCGGATATTGTTCATTAAACGAGCTTGCTTTAAATCAGGTGCAAATATATAAAAATATATAAATATGTAAGGTCCATAAATATGTAGAGACGCCCAAATTGGGCGTCTCTACTACAAATATATATGTGAAAAATTGTAATCCTACATCATCCCTGGCATTCCGCCACCCATTCCTTGTGGAGGTCCTGCAGGAGAATCCTCTTTTACCTCTACTACTACAGCTTCGGTGGTAAGGAACATACCAGCAACTGATGCAGCATTTTCGAGAGCGACGCGGACAACTTTAACAGGATCTATAACGCCTGATACATAAAGTTTTTCGTATTTATCGGTTTGAGCATTGTATCCGTAGTCTCCTTTGCCTGATTTTACGTTCTGGGCAACAACTGCACCTTCTTTACCTGAATTGATAGCAATCTGGCGTAAAGGCTCTTCAATTGCACGTTTTACAATTTCGATACCTGTTGTCTGATCCTCATTATCTCCTTTGAATCCTTCAAGGGCACTCATTGCACGTATATATGCAACTCCACCACCTGGAACAATACCTTCTTCAATTGCGGCACGCGTAGCATGAAGTGAATCGTCAACCCGGTCTTTCTTCTCTTTCATTTCAACCTCCGAAGAAGCTCCTATATAAAGAACAGCAACACCACCTGCCAATTTAGCCAGACGTTCCTGTAATTTTTCTTTATCGTAGTCAGAAGTAGTGGTGGTCATCTGTTGTTTGATCTGTGCGATACGGGCTTTGATCATCGCTTTGTCGCCAGCTCCGTTCACAATAGTAGTATTTTCTTTATTTACAGTAACTTTTTCAGCTGTACCAAGCATGTCGAGGGTCGTACCTTCGAGCTTCAGGCCTTTCTCTTCTGAAATAACCGTACCACCTGTCAGAATGGCTATATCTTCAAGCATCTCTTTTCTTCTGTCTCCAAATCCTGGAGCTTTAACTGCACAAACTTTCAGTGAACCGCGCAAACGGTTAACAACCAGCGTTGCCAGAGCCTCACCTTCAACATCTTCTGAAATAATCAAAAGAGGACGTCCGGTCTGAGCAGTAGCTTCAAGAACAGGCAGCATGTCCTTCATGGTAGAAACTTTCTTGTCATATATAAGAATATATGGATTCTCAAGATCTGCTTCCATCTTTTCGGCGTTGGTCACAAAATATGCGGAGATATATCCACGGTCGAACTGCATACCCTCAACAACTTCAACTGAGGTTGAAGTTCCTTTTGATTCTTCAACAGTTATAACACCTTCTTTGTGAACTTTGCCCATGGCTTCAGCAATAAGCTTACCAATCTCCTGATCGTCATTGGCAGCAACTCTTGCCACCTGTTCGATTTTACTAAGGTCGTCGCCGATTACTTTAGCCTGTGATTTAAGATGTGCCACAACTTTTTCAACGGCTTTGTCAATACCTCTTTTAATATCCATTGGATTTGCGCCTGCAGTAATGTTCTTCAGCCCTACATTAATAATAGACTGTGCAAGAACTGTGGCTGTAGTAGTACCGTCACCAGCGATATCACCTGTTTTTGATGCTACTTCTTTAACCATCTGGGCACCCAAGTTCTTATAAGGGTCGGAAAGGTCTATGTCTTTGGCAACAGTTACTCCATCCTTTGTTATCTGGGGAGCTCCATATTTTTTCTCAAGAACAACATTACGACCTTTTGGTCCAAGTGTTACTTTTACTGCATCAGCAAGCTGATCTACTCCTTCTTTAAGAAGAGCGCGTGCATCGATATTAAATTTAATCTCTTTTGCCATATCATTAAAATTTTTAAAGTTTCTAAAATTAAGCTATAAAAAGGATATCTGTCTGTGAAACAAGAAGATAATCTTCACCGTCAATTGTCAGTTCCTGACCAGCATACTTTCCATAAAGAACAACATCACCTTTCTTCACTTCCATCTCTTCGTCTTTTTTTGCTGCACCAACAAGAATTACTTTACCCTGACGAGGTTTTTCTTTTGCGGAATCAGGGATTATTATTCCACTTGCAGTTTTTTCTTCAGCTTCATTAGGTTTTACAAGAACCTTGCCTGCCAAAATTTTTCCTTTTAATTGTGCCATTTTTATCTAGTTTTAAAGTTAAACATCATTTTCCGACTTCTTTGCTGATCATATTCCATGCCAAAATGGGAAAAGTGCCATTTTGTGTTTACTCACAAAAAAAAAGTGTCAGTATGTGACAAACTGACACTTTTTTAAAGTATTTCATTCATTCAAACTACTTTGTGGGTTTGTTCTGACCAGCAGGTGCAGGAGCAGGTGCAGGAGCAGATGCCGGAGGAACAGCTGTTGGAAGTGTTGGAATTGCGTTCGGATCAACAGTGTTTTTTATCTGTTCTTCAATTCTTGAATGGCTTGCAACTGTACCACGTGGTATTGAAGCCGTTGCAACAACACAAAGAATAAGGATAGCGGCAGCAAGGGTCCATGTCGACTTCTCGAGAAAATCAGCAGTCTTACGAATACCCATTGATTGACCTGCCGATGTAAAATTAGCAGCCAGTCCTCCTCCTTTTGAATTCTGAACAAGCACTATCAATACCTGCAGAACGCATGCTATAATTACTAATACTGAAACAAAAATATAAATTCCCATTACTTCACTTTTTTATATGTTCTCTAACTTTTTCAATTTGAGACGCAAAGTAACTGCTTTTTTCCGGAAATTTCAAACTTAATTTCTCATAAATATCTATTGCCTTTGAGTAATACCCCTGACTGACATAAATTTTTGCCAGGGTTTCAGTAACCAAACCTCCGGCTTCCTCGACATAAGGTTTAGAGATATCATCTGATAGAACAATAGTTTTATCCTTTCCCGGCTCAATCCTTGGATTGGCAATAATAAACTTATCAATGAGCTCAGATTGTACATGCCTGTTAGAAATATTCTGTGGTTCAGAAGAGTTTTGGCGGGCTTTCCCTTCATCAGGAACCACAATTTCTTTATCTACATCGAGATCAAGTTCCAAAAGATCAGAACGTTCAGGAATTGAAAACCCCGGGTCCATAAAGAAAACTTTACTGTCAGGAATAGCACTATCTTCATCCATCAGAAATATCACTCCGTCAGGCTCTTTATTATCAGGTTCAGCAGCGATCATTATTGAATGGCCTGTCAGTTGGCTGAGATTATCCGGGCTTTCACTTAATTTAATTTCATCGGAATCTTTTTCAATTTCGTTAATCATATATTCGCTGTTCTTTGCCGATTCGATAACAGTTTGTTGAGTATCTGACACTATTTCAACTTTTGAATCAATGACCGCTTTGACAACTGTTTGGTCAGTTTCAGAAGCATCTTTAGTTCTGAGAAGCCAATACAGGACCTCCCGGTCACCGAGGTGAATTGCGGAATTCCTGAGCTGATTTTCAAATTTTACATCAGAATTGTAATGCAGACCTTTTAATAACAATAAGTGGGCACTCTGGAAATATGGGAAAATATCAATCAACTCATATACTTCACCAATCATCTGACGGCTAACCGGAATGGTATTTTCAATCATATTTAGAAAATCATTCCTGTTCATACCTATTTCCAGTTAACAAAAGCCTGATTAAAAATATCTTCAACAAGCATTTCAACAATTTTATCAGAAAGATCCTTTTCAACCGCACTAAGATCGAGGTTACTGCTATAATCCTCATACCTTGAAAATACCTGTTCAAAGCTGAGGTCAGGATCAATAGCGTTGGTGTATTTAACCTTTATACTAATTGTGAATCTGTTTGTTGCAGCCTGTGCATCAGCTGCTACAGTGAGTGGTCTGGTATTATAATCACTAATCTCGCCTTCAAAATTTACATCACCAATCGTGTTAATGTATTTCAGTTTTGTCTGAGCCTTGCATTTATCGATAAGTGCATCTGTTATATATTGGCTGAGTCCTGGTTGAACAACAGGTGACCTGTTCTGAAAATATTGGACACTGAATGTCTTTGTCAAAGCCGATATACTTGCCCCTGAGAATGAATACGTTACCTTGCATCCATAAAAAAAGGTAACCATTAAAATTAATATGAAAACTAAAATCCTGTCAGTAGTCAGCCTGAATAATATTTTACGATTCAATTCCATATTCTTTAATCTTTCTGTAAAGGGTACGTTCTGATATTCCAAGTTCTCCGGCAGCCATTTTTCTCTTCCCATTATACTTTTCAAGAGCCTTTTTTATCATTTCAACCTCCTTATCGGCAAGAGAAAGTGATTCCTCAATAATCTCCTCTGTGTCCTGAATATTAGTCATACCCTTATGTGATGGAAAATCAGCTGATGGTTCATTAGTTTTATCATGCGAATCCGGCTCTTCCCGGGCTTCCCTGAAAAGGTTTTTTATGGCCCTTGAATTTGTTTCCTGAAAAGCGACGTCAATTTCCCCACGTCTTATCAGGTCAAAAACGAGCTTTTTAAGGTCATTCATATCGCTTTTCATATCGAAGAGAACCTTATATAAGATCTCTCTTTCTGAAGAAAAGGATTTTTCTTCATCTTTCTTAATTATTGCAGGGAGTTTAACTCCGCCATATTCCGGCAGATAATTACGAAGATTTTGTGCAATGATTTCTCTTTCGTTTTCTATAATTGATATCTGCTCTGTAATATTTTTAAGCTGTCTTACATTCCCTGGCCATGAATAATTAAGCAGAATATTTTTTGCTTCTGAATCGAGTCGTATGGCAGGCATCCTGTACTTCTCGGCAAAATCGACTGCAAACTTTCTGAACAGAAGAAAAATATCCTCTCCCCTTTCCCGTAAGGCTGGTACCTTTATAGGAACGGTATTAAGTCTGTAAAAAAGGTCCTCCCTGAATTTCCCGTTATCTATTGCCCTGGGAACTTCAACATTACTGGCAGCAATAACTCTTACGTTTGTCTTCTGGACTTTCGATGACCCGACACGTATAAATTCACCTGTCTCCAGTACCCTGAGAAGCCGAACCTGGGTCGATAATGGCAATTCTGCCACTTCATCAAGAAATATTGTTCCTCCGTCTGCAACCTCAAAATAACCTTTCCTGCTGTCAGATGCCCCTGTAAAAGATCCTTTTTCATGCCCGAAAAGTTCGGAGTCGATGGTTCCCTCTGGTATTGCTCCACAATTCACTGCAATATATTGCCCATGTTTTCTTGTACTATAACTATGAATTACCTGAGGAAAAATCTCCTTCCCTGTTCCACTCTCTCCTGTAATTAGCACGGAAAGATCGGTCGGAGCTACCTGAACAGCAATGTCTATTGCTCTGTTCAGTCCTTCAAAATTCCCAATTATTCCAAATCTTTGTTTAATATTTTGCAGATCTTTCATTTCCTGTTTTACAATTGTGCGAATTTAAGGTTTTTTTAAAACATTGGGAAATGCATTTTTCGTAAATTCGCAACATGATTAAAGATCCTCTTCTTCGATTTGCCGGAATTATTCCTGCCAGGTATGCTTCTTCACGGTTTCCGGGCAAGCCACTTGTGCTCATTGGTAACAAGCCAATGATACAAAGAGTTTATGAGCAGGCTTGTAAAACACTCGATATAGTTTATGTTGCCACCGATGATAAGAGGATTTATGAAGCAGTCATGGCTTTCGGAGGAAATGCAATTATGACCTCTCCCGATCATATGAGCGGTACCGACCGCTGTTCAGAAGCTGTGACCAGAATTAACAATGAAACAGCAAAAAAAATCGATATTGTTGTTAATATCCAGGGCGATGAACCATTTATCAGACCTGAACAGATCACTCTACTGATGGAATGTTTCAACGATGAAACCGTAGAGCTGGCTACTCTCGTAAGGGAAGTTGGACCAGGAGAGGATATTTTCAACCCGAACCAGCCAAAAGTCATTTTAAATTCAGTGGGAGATGCTATTTACTTCAGCCGGGCTGCAATACCGTATGTAAGAGATGCTGAAAAGAGTGAGTGGTCAAAAAACCATGTTTTTTATAAACATCCCGGACTTTATGCTTACAAAACCGAAACGCTGAAAAAAATAACACTATTATCCCGTAGTTCTCTTGAAATTGCCGAATCGCTTGAACAGAACAGATGGATAGAAAACGGGTACCGGATCAGGACAGCTGTGACAACCTGGGAAAGTATAGGTATTGATACACCAGATGATCTGGAGAAGGCAAAAAAGCTTTTAGAGCACTTTTTTTAAAAAATTGATTACTTTAGCACAATATTTGATGGAGAGAATCAAAATATAGCGTATGAGGAGAATTTTACCCATTATCTTCTTATCAATTTTCACCTTAACCCTTCATGGTCAGAAGGATTCTATTAATGTTGCCGGAGCTATTGCTCAAAAAGAATTCTCAAGAGAGACTATCAATATAAGCGTAAGTATTTATCCTGTTCCGGTAAAGGATAACAGTTTCACCATTAAAACCGACAGGGATATATCTTTTGTAAAGATTACAAATATCATTGGTCAGGATATTTTCAGATTCCAATATAATGATCCACAGCAATTAATAAAGATTTTTCTCGAAAATCCAAAAAGGGGAATGTACCTTGTTACGATTATTTTCAGAGACGGAACCAGGGTAGTGAAAAAAATAATGGTGGAACCATCTGAATAATTCAAAAATCACTATTTTCGTTTTTGTTGGAATTTTTTGGGGAAAGATTCCGCAGGCTATAACGATTCTTTTATTCTCTTAATTATTTAAAGTTTAATAAACAATCCTTTTACACGATTGTTTAACATGTTATAATATTGATCAGTTGTCAAAACTACTTTATGAAAGTATCTATGGAAGACGGGGTAAATGTGTTTTCAATAAAAGATCTCGAAAATTTTTCGGGTATTAAGGCGCATACAATAAGGATTTGGGAGAAGAGGTACAAGATACTTGAGCCGGACAGAACTGACTCAAATATAAGAACTTACAGTGAAACTGAACTCAAAAAAATCCTTAATGTCGCCTATCTTAACCGCAATGGTCTGAAAATATCAAAAATTGCCAGGCTTGATGATGATGAACTTACCCAGCAGGTAATGACAGTCAGTAGTAAACATGATGATCTTGATCAGAATTTTCAGCCTGGAAAAATACTTATGTCAGCCATCAGATTCAATGAGCTGTTGTTCAAAGAAGCCCTTGCTCCCTTTATTAAACATCAGGGTATTGAAAATGCTTATTCACATTATCTTTATCCTCTTCTTGAAAAAGCTAGGATTCTCTGGCAAACAGGAAGCCTTTCGAGGGCCCAGGAACAATTCGTCAGAAATACTATCAGGCAGATTATAATTATTGAAGACAACTTGCTTAAACCTGTAAGCGGAAAATTACGGCCGGCTGTCGCGATGATAAACACGTCAGATAATCTTACCGATAACAATTTCCTTTTTTATAAATATGCACTAAAGAAACGCGGCTTCGATGTGATCTTCACCGGGGGAATACTTCCTGCATCTGAAGTAATTGAGATACATAAGATTAAACCTTTTGAATATCTTGTTGTAAACTCAAGTGCATTTGATTTTGCTGAAAAGAAAATAGGTTATTTTAACAGTATCGGAAAATCACTAATGATAAAAAAGATTATACTCACAGATTCTCCCGAGGAGTTTGCAACAAAAAAATCTTATGAAAAACTGTTAATTACCAGGGATCCGGC